>Ga0310690_10001176_pt1 | contig 48204 bp, 35 predicted proteins | sample AusTroGonzalo_MG_2_FD_207661 | JGI IMG/M metagenome (GOLD analysis project Ga0310690, IMG submission 207661) | Bovine rumen microbial communities from tropical cattle in Woodstock, Queensland, Australia - Gonzalo_04 (v2) (version 2) | ecosystem: Host-associated > Mammals > Digestive system >... | reverse complement strand
CGCGAATCCCGAGCGTCGAGAGCGCAAGATGCGCCGAAGAAGCTTTGCTTCGGAGGGCAGGTCGCGAAGCGACGGCGAAGCCGCCCGCAAGGGCCCGCGCGCGGAGTCGACGCGTTCGACGGGACGGACCTCACGCCCGTAGCACGCCTTTGCCAAAGTAAACGCAAGACCCTTCCCGGGAAGGGTAGGAGGAAGGGGCATCCGCTATCCACTTCAATCAGCCCCACAACCTTCACCTTTGACCAACTAAACAAAATCTAAAGTTGCGTTCACTCTGGCAAAGCACAGAAAAGTTATTTTTGGACAATGCCTTAGGGGCTGAAGATTTGGTATAATAAAACGTCGGCGTAAAGACGCCGGGAAAGGAGTCTTGCATGAAAAAGACGGTTGCGATGCCGAGCGGCAACGGAAAGGGCGAGCTGAAGCTCGAACTGGTCTTGGACGAGGAGCTTGGCGACAAGTGCGGACTCTACGCGAAGGTGACGATACCTGTCGGATCGACCCTTGCATACCATGAGCACCATGGAGAGGGCGAGAGCTACTTCGTCCTTTCCGGCGAGGCGATATACGACGACAATGGCACGAAGCGGAAGATCGGTCCCGGCGACACAACCTGGACGCCATCCGGCTCCGGTCACGGCGTCGACAACTCCGCCGGATCCGCCGACCTGGTCTTCATGGCTCTGATCGTCAAGCAGTAGGGCTTGGCTCGATGTAGGAGCTCTGGCCCTTCTGGCCACCAAGGAGCGCGGATTCGCCGTGATCATGCGGTAAGAGCCAACAGGCCGGGAAGGGGGGTGCAGGTATCATAGGTATGGGGACGAGGCTGCTTGCCGCCGTGCTTGCGGCGACGTCCGTCGCCGCGTTCGCGTTCGAGGACGAGCCGGACGAGCTCAACTGGGACCGGCTCGGCGGGACGCTGACGGGGTTCGCGCATTTTCGCGCCTACTGCATGTCGCATCCCGGCTACAGGGAGCGGCTTTTCGACTTGCCGCGCGTCGACTCGCTCGGCAAGCGGCTCGACACCGTGTGGCTCACGCCGCACGCGTTCACAAACGCCGTGGTGAACCAGTGGGGTCTGCGCGAGGCGAACGGAGAGGCCTGCCTGGAGGCTCCGGCCGGGCACTGCGCCGGCATGGTGCGAATCGCGGTCGACATACCGGAGGACGGCTGGTACCGCGTCTGGGCGCGCTACTTCCACACGCAGGGGACGGCCGCGTCGTTCTCGCTGTCGCTCGAGGACGGACGGCTTGCGTCCGAGCCGGACGCGTCGCTCGGGGTGGTGCAGGACGCGTGGTCGCACCGCTTCGACTTCGCGGAGTTCGCGCGGCGCCAGAACCCGCTGCCCGACTACCGGGGCGAGCCGACGGGGTTTCGCTGGGAGGCGTCGCCGATGGTGAGGCTTTCAAAGGGGCGCAGGACGCTTGCGCTGGGCGGACTCGTCCACGAAGGGCAGTACGCGCCGCGGCTGGTCTCGGCCGTCGTCCTCACGCGGGAGCCGCTCGCCGTGCCCGAGCGGCCGGCCGGCGAAGGTTCGGTGCTTGTCGCGTCGCGCCCCCCGTCCGACGACGCGAAGGCGGCCCGCGACGTCTGGGAGCGCCGCCCGGTGTCGGTCGGCAAGGGGGCGCGCGCGCTTCGTCCGCTCTGGCGGGAATGGCGCAAGGCGTTCTTCGCGGACCTGGTCGCGGGCAAGGTGGAGGGCGTCGAGGCCGGGCGCTTCGCCGGCATGGCGGCGTACGACGAGGAGACGAACCTCGTCGGCACGCCTGCGCAGATCGCCGGCGAGCGCGCGGCCATGCGGGAGTTCCTCGCCAAGGTCGACCGTTCGCACTTCAAGCTCAAGCTCGAGGCGGAGGACTTCAGGCCCGCCGTCGAGGGCTGGTGGGTCGAGGCGAGCTCGGGCGCGTCGGCGGGGCGCCAGCTCTGCACCGGCTGGTGGGGCGGAGCCGCGGAGGCGGTCGGCGAGGGGGAGGTGCCGACGAACGGCACGTACGCCGTGTGGGTGCGCTACATGGAGATATCGGGGTATCTTGCCAAGTACTCCGTGGCCGTCGAGGACGCGGACGGGAAGGCGGTTGCGGAGCGGGTCCTGGCCGCGGACGAGACGTACAACCGCGAACACGGCGGGTTCGGCTGGGTGAAGCTGGAGGCGCGGCTTTCGGGGAGGTTCCGCGTCCGGCTGAAGAAGTCCGAAGCGGGGCTCACGTACCGTCGCGTCGACGCCGTCCTTGTGACCGACGACCCCGCGTACGTCCCCGAAGGGGAGGGGCTTGCGATTCCGCCGCTCGACGCGACGCGCGCGCTCACGGTGTGGCGTCCGCGCGACCCGTGGCTCGGGTTCTCGCGCGTGTCGTATCCGCTTCCCGGGCAGGACCTCTCGCCGTACCGCTTCGAGCTGCGCGAAGGCGAGGTCGAGAGCGTGCTCCTTCTCGTGCGCAACAACACGGAAGGGGTTGTCGACGCGACGCCGGAGGTCAGGGGCGACTGGTTCGGCCTCGTCAGCTGGCGCGTTCCGGGGTTCGTGCAGTCCGGCTGGGCCGGGTGGCAGCCGATGCCGCTCTTCCGCCGCGAGGACCTGCTGGTGCAGCCCGGCGAGACGCAGGGGGTGTGGCTCACGGTGGACGGGAGGAGGAGGTTCCGCAGCGACGAAGTCGACGTGAGGATCGGCGGCGAGACGTTCACGCTCGACGTGGTGAAGAGGCCGGCCCTGCCTGCCGGGACGCCCGTCCCCTACGTGTTCGGGTGGGCCGCCCCGTCCCCCGCCGTGTCGTCGTGGGAGTTCTTCCGGGACATCGGCGTCAACGTCGTCAGCGACGGCCTTGTTCCGAAGTCCGAGGCGGAAAAATACGGCATACGCCTCACCGTCCGCCTCAACGACGGCGATGTCAGCGAAGGCCACGTGAAGTACCTGGCCGGACGCTTTGCCCGCCAGGGGTACGGGAAGGCCGACTGGGCGTGGAGCTTCATGGACGAACCGGGAAACGCCACGGCCGACGCCTGGACGAACCTTGCCGCGCAGGTGAGGCGTCTCGACCCCGAGGTGCGCATCTGGGCCAATCCCGGCGAGTTCGAGAACGCAGGTCCGGAGGCGTGCATGAAGATCACGCCCTACGTCAGCGTCTACTGCCCCTACTGCAACCACTTCCAGACGGACGGCGGCCACAACCCGGCGTACAACGGGCAGCTCAGGCGCGGGGGCCCGAAGTTCGACCTCCTGCTCGGCTACACCACGCCGTGCTTCGGCGAGAAGGCGCCTTCGGCTCCGCTCGACCACCTCGGCATGTGCGACTTCGCGATCGGCTGCGGCCTCGACGGCTGGGCGTTCTTCGCGCTGCAGCACGGATTCACCTACTCGAACTCGCTGTGGGACGAGGTCAACGGCTACATGGGGGACCAGTGCGTGAACGTGTACCCCGGCGCGGCGTACGCGACGATCTCCACGCGCAACGCGGAGGCGGTCCGCGAGGCCGTGCGCCGCTTCCGCGCAACGAAGGCGCGGCCGAGGCAAGGGGGGCAAGGAGGGACCGAATGAAGAGGGGCGTCGCAGTCGCGGTGGCCTTCGCCGCCTTGGCGGCGGGGGCGGAGGAAAGGAAGGTCTACGCCCACTACATGGGCTGCAACCCGGCGTGGGGCGGCGCGACGCGCTGGCACTACTACGAGACGCACAACTACCTCAGGAACACGAACGACTACGTCTCGGCGATGGGGGGCAACTTCCGCAACTGGCCGCTCGTGCCGTATCCCGCGGAGCGCGACGCCGTCGACGAAATCAAGAACGCGAAGATGGAAATCTCCCGCGCGAAGCGCTTCGGGTTCGACGGCTTCGCCTTCGACGCGTGGGCCGGCGGCGACGAGTGCAAGCAGCGCCTCGAGACGTTCTTCAAGGCGGCCGAGGAGATGAAGGTCGACTTTGGCCTCACGATCTGCTTCGACCGGTCGTGCCACCTCGTCCCCGACGGCAAGACGGTCGTCGACGTCTACCTCGAATCGGCGCAGTTCGTCCTGAAGCACAAGGATTCCCCCAACCTCGCGCGCTTCGAGGGGAGGCCGCTCTTCTTCGGCTACTATTCGAACGCCATCGACCCTGCGACGAACCAGGGTACGATCGAAGAGCGGTTCGCCGCGGAGAAGAGGGGATGGGACGAGTTCCGCAGGCGCATCGGCATGCCGGTGTTCATCCACGGCTCGCTCGACAACTACGGCGGCGAGTGGCCGAAGGTCGGCAAGCTGGCGGCGGAGGTCTACGACGCCGTCGGCGGCTTCCTCGGGGGCGGCGAGGGCTCCGCGGGCGGCAGGGAGACGGCGGAGGCCGTGCGCGCGGGCGGGAAGGTCTGGAGCCAGCCGCTCTCGTTCCAGTACGCCAACTGCTGGGGCTGGGTGATGGCGTGGAACGGCGTCGACCTCCTGAGGTACAACTGGAAGGCCGCGATCGAGAACAGGTCGCGGCTCCTCCAGTTCGTCACATGGAACGACTACGGCGAGGAGAGCTGCATCGCCCCGACGACGGGCCACGGCTATTCGGTGCTGCGCGCGAACAAGTACTTCATCGACCTCTGGAAGAACGACGGCCGGGAGCCGCCGGTGGAGAAGGACGAGGTGCATGTCTTCTTCCGCAAGGCGCTCGGCATGCCCGCGCCGTTCCCGTTCTACAGCCGCCAGCAGGGCGCGGGCACGTACGTCCAGGTGATGTCCTGCCTGAAGGAGCCGGCGGAAATCGAGATCGAGGGCTACGACAAGGTCGTAACCGCGCCGAAGGGCGTGCACTTCGAGATGTACGAGCCGAAGCTCGGGCCGATAAGGATCACGCTTAGGCGCAAGGGCGCGAAGGTCCTCGAGATGGTCGCGCCAGAGGCGATCTCCGGCAAGCGCTGGCGCGAGGACCCGACCGTGTCGGGCTTCGGCTCCACCTTCGACGAGGAGTGGAGGAAGGACTTCCCCGACGTCGAGCCGCTGCACTATTCCGAGAACGGCGACGTCGACGGGGACGGCCTCCCCAACTGGTTCGAGATGGTCAATTTCGGCAAGTTCCCGCAGATGCACACCGCGGGCGTCGCGGACCCGAAGGCCGATCCCGACGGCGACGGCTACACGAACCTCGAGGAATACCGGAACGACACCGACCCCAACTGGCCCGACGAGCCGTACCCCGCGGGCTACGTCTGGGACTCCCGGGACGCGGCGAAGAAGGGCCTCAGCTGGAATCCGGCGCGCGACGACCACAACCGGCCCGTCTGGTACTGCTACAACGACCGCGGTCCGGACGAGAAGAAGCCGACGTACGACGGCAACTGGAAGATCTGCCCGCTGATCCTCAACGTGCCGACGACGCACAACTACATCGGCCCGACCTGGGGCGAGTCGGCGAACTTCAACACCGAGAACGGCCTCATCTCCCTCAACGGCAACGGCAACACCGCGATGCTGTGGGGCTGGAGGGCGCCCGTGTCCGGCGAGGTCGACGTCGCGGCGAGCCTCGTCGCCGGCGGCGGCGGCGGGACGCTGCACGCGCTCGTCTTGCACAAGTCGGAGAAGGGGACGGAGCGTCTCGACGACGTCCCGATGCGGGGCGGCGAGAGGAAGCGCTACGCCAAGGCCAAGTTCAAGGTCGCGAAGGACGACGAGATCGTCTTCGCGCCGGAGTACCACGAGTCGCAGGGCATCGGTTCGCTGCAGGTCGAATACGTCAGGGTCGGCCTTGTCTCGCCGGGCGGCCAGGGGCGGCAGGGGGGGGGAGGGCGAGGGAAGGTGAAGAGCCCGGCTCGCGGTTGCGGCCGCGCCGGCCTCGGGGTCGTCCGCTGAAATTGCGGCAAACTTCGGCGGGGTTTCGCCCGCGAATTATGGTACAATATCGGTCGAAAGGCAAAGACATGACACAGAAACAGGTTCTGCAGGCGTTCAGGGACACGGGGGCGCTCCTCGAGGGGCACTTCGAGCTCCGCTCCAAGCTCCACTCCAACCGCTATTTCCAGTGCGCGAACGTGCTGCGCTATCCGCGCGTCGCGGAGCGGCTCTGCCGCGAGGCGACGCGCGCGGCGGTGAAGTCGGGGAAGCTCGGCAAGAGGATCGACGGCGTCGTCTCGCCGGCCGTGGGGGGCATCCTCGTCGGCCACGAGGTCGCGCGCGAGCTGGGCGTCAAGTGCATCTTCGCCGAGAAGGTTCAGGGCGAGGGCGTCGACGCGACGGGCAAGCCCAACACGATCCTCGCGCTGCGGCGCTTCTCGATCAAGAAGGGCGAGCGCTATGTCGTCGCGGAGGACGTCGTGACGAAGGGCGGGCGCGTCCAGGAGACGATCGACCTCGTGAAGGCGGCGGGCGGCAAGGTCGCCGGCGTGGTCCTTCTCGTCGACCGCTCGGGCGGCAAGGCGAAGTTCGGGCGCATCCCGATGTTCTCGCTGATGCAGATGACGCCCGAGACGTGGACCGCCGCGGAGTGCCCGATGTGCAGGGCCGGGTCGAAGCCGGTCCATCCGGGGTCGTGAGGGAAGGCCCGGGGTCCTGAGTTGGTCGGGTCGGCGCCCGTGCCGGCCGCAAGTTGAAAGCTGACGTGCATGTTCGATTCGGTTGAAGACTGCCTTGAGGCGCTGAAGCGCGGCGAAATCGTCCTGGTCACCGACGACGCGGACCGCGAGAACGAGGGAGACTGCATCTGCGCGGCCGAGTTCGCGACGCTTGCGAACGTCAACTTCATGGCGTCGCACGCGAAGGGGCTCATCTGCATGCCGATGAGCCGGGCGTGGTGCCGCAAGCTCGACCTTCCGCAGATGGTCGCGCAGAACACCGACAGCCACCAGACGGCGTTCACCGTGTCGATCGACGCGGCGGCGACGACGACGGGGATCTCCGCCGCGGAGCGCTCGATGACCGCGCTCGCGTGCGTGAAGGACGGCGCGAAGCCGTCCGACTTCCGGCGCCCCGGGCACATGTTCCCGCTCGAGGCGCGCGAGGGGGGCGTCCTCCGCCGCGCGGGGCACACCGAGGCGACGGTCGACCTCTGCCGTCTCGCGGGGCTCAAGGAAGTCGGGCTCTGCTGCGAGATCATGAAGGACGACGGGACGATGGCGCGTCTCGAAGACGTCGCCGCGTTTGCGAAGCGCCACGGCCTCCGGATGACGACGATCGCCGACCTCATCTCCTACCGCCGCAAGGTCGACAGGCTCGTCGAGAAGGTGGAGGAGGTCGACCTGCCGACGGACCACGGGCATTTCCGCCTGAGCATGTACAGGAGCCGCGTCACGGGGCTGGAGCACCTTGCGCTCGTGAAGGGGGCGGTTGGCGACGGCGTGCCCGTGCTCGTGCGCGTCCATTCGGAGTGCTTTACCGGGGACGTGCTTGGCTCGGAGCGGTGCGACTGCGGCCCGCAGCTCCACACGGCGATGGAGATGGTCGAGCGCGAGGGGCGCGGGGCCGTCCTCTACATGCGCCAGGAGGGGCGCGGCATCGGGCTCGAGAACAAGCTGCACGCCTACCGCAAGCAGGAGGAGGGGCTCGACACCGTCGAGGCGAACGTCGCGCTCGGCTTCGCGCCGGACCTGCGCGACTACGGCGAGGGCGCGCAGATCCTCGCGGACCTCGGCATCCGCAAGGTGCGCCTCATGACGAACAACCCGTGCAAGGTGAAGGGCCTCGACGGCTACGGCATCGAGATCGTCGAGCGCGTGCCGATCGTCATCCCGGCGAACGCGCACGACAAGCGCTACCTCGACACGAAGCGCGAGAAGATGGGGCACATTCTCTAGGGCGTCACCCGTGGCGAAGAAGAGCGCTTTTGCTGTCAATCTCGAGTACGGGGCGCTGCGGCTCGCGTGCGGGCTCGTCAACGCCGTCCCGTATCCCGTCGCGATGCGCCTCGCCTCGCTCGTCGCGGCCTTCGCCGTGCGCGTGCTCCGCTTCAAGCGCGCGCGGACGATGGAGCGGATCGCGTCCGCCTTTCCCGGAAAAGGCGCGGAGGAGCGCCTGCGCATCGCGACGCGCTCGCTCGCGAACGTCCTGCAGACCGCGGTCGAGATGATGCGCGCGCCGCGCCTCACGCGGGAGTGGATGGACCGCCACGTCGTCGACGGGCGGATGTACAAGGACCGGCTCCAGGCCATCGTCGACGAGGGGAGGGGCGTCGTCGTCATGGTGCCGCACTCCGGCAACTGGTACATGGCGGCCTGGTCGATGGCCGCGTACGGGCTTCCGCTCTTCGCGATCGCCGCCAGGCAGCGCAACCCCAGGATCGACGCCTGGATGAAGCGCCAGTACGGGGCGATCGAGGTGCTGGAGCGCGGCAGCGCGAAGACGCTCGTCGAGATCAAGGAGAAGCTCGAGTCGGGCCGCGCCTTCGCGATTCTTCCCGACCTGCGCGTCCCCCAGCCGGACGTCGAGGTGGACTTCCTCGGCGGCAAGGCGAACGTGAGCCACGCGGGGGCGATGTTCGCCGTGAGGTGCGGCTCGCCGATCGTCGTCGCCGTGATGCGCCGCGAGGGCGGAAGGCACGTCTTCGACCATGTGGGGACGCTCCGCCCCGACCCCGCGGCGGAAGACAAGAGGGCCGAGGCCGGGCGCCTTACGCGCGAGGCGATGAAGATGCTCGACGGGCGCATCCGGGCGCATCCCGGGGACTGGTACTGGTACAACAAGCGCTGGATCCTCCAGCCGGTGGACGGAAGATGAAGAAGAAGCGCCGGCTGCCGTTCCCGATCCTCTTCGAGGACGACGACGTGATCGTGGTCGAGAAGCCCGCCGGGCTTCTCGCGACGCACACGAAACTCGCCGGGCGCATTGCGCGCGCGAGCCAGCTGACGGCGGAGAACCTCTTGAACGACTATGTCCGCAAGGGGCAGGCGAAGTCGAGGAGGCGCGTCTGGCTCGTCCACCGTCTCGACCGCGAGACGAGCGGCGTCATGATGTTCGCGAAGTCCGAGGAGGTCGCGGAGAAGTTCCGCGCCGACTGGGCGAGCCTCACCGAGAAGACGTATCTCGCCCGCGTCGGCGGATTGCCCGAAGAAGAGGGCGGAACCTTCGAGTCCTATCTTCTCGAAGACGCCGACGGCTACAGGGTGCGCTCCGTCGCGGCGCCTGGCGCGCGTCGCGCGTCGCGCGGCGCAAGGGCACCAAAGCTTGCGCGCACCGAGTGGCGGCGGCTTTCCACGGCCGACGGCACGACGCTCGTCGAGGTGAAGCTCAAGACTGGCCGCAAGAACCAGATCCGCGTCCACTTCTCCGAGGCGGGCCATCCAGTGGTAGGCGACGAGAAGTATGGCGGCGAGCGTGCGTCGCGGCTCTACCTTCATGCGCTGTCGCTTCGCTTCCGCCATCCGCGCACCGGCGAATGGCTGGAGTTCGCGGCCCCACCCCCAAAAGGACTCGCCCCCCCTAATCCCCAATCCCTAATCCCTGACCCCTGACCCCTATGCCAGCCGTATTCTTCGACATCGACGGAACCCTCTTCGACACGCGCGCGGACCTCGCGGCGACGGTGAACCACACGCGGCGCGACCTCTCGCTTGGGGAGCTTCCGGAAGAGACTGTCGTCGCGCACGTCGGGCAGGGCGCGCGCTATCTCCTCGAGCATTCGATTCCCGAGGCGAAGATTCCGTACGAGGAGCTGTGGGAGATCTTCCGCAGCCACTACGCCGAGCACTGCTGCGAGACGGTCGTTCCCTATCCGAACGTGCGGCGGACGCTCGACGAGCTCAGGGCGCGCGGGTGGCTGCTCGGCGTCAACACCAACAAGCCGAACTTCGCGGTGAAGCTCATCCTCGAGAAGTTCGGCATGGCGGGCTACTTCGGCGCGGCCGTCGTGGCGGGGGGCGACGGGATTCCGCTCAAGCCCGACCCCCAGTCGCTCAGGGCGTGCGCCGCTCGCCTCGGCGGGCACCGCCTCTCGTCGCACGACTGGATGGTGGGGGACAGCTGGACGGACATGGCGGCGGCCGCGAGCGCCGGCGTGAAGGGCGCGTTCTGCACGTTTGGGTTCGGCCGCCTGAACGACGCTCGCTTCACGGTGAAGGTCGGCCGATTCGAGGAACTGCTCCGGCACTTGAAAGCCGAGGAGTAAATATGGTAGAATATCCGCTCATTTCAGTTGAAAGGGAGAATCCATCATGAAGATGACATGGCAGCCGTCGAAGATCAAGAGGAAAAGGAAAATCGGCTATCGCGCCCGCAAGGCGACGAAGGGCGGGCGCAAGGTGCTCGCGTCCCGTCGCGCGAAGGGCCGCAAGCGCCTGACGCAGGTGTAAAGGCGAGGCGAAATGTCCACGCGACTCCCCGGCGCGAAGTACAAGCGAGTCTTCGACCGGGGGCGTTCCGTCAAGGGGCGTCTCCTCGTCGCGTGGCATCTTTCGTCGCCCGACGCCGACCGGCAGGCCGGCGTTGTCGTTTCAAAGAGGAGCTTCCACGACGCGGTCGACCGCAACCGCGCGAAGCGGCTCATGCGGGAGGCGTACCGCCTTCTCGCAAAGGACGGCGTGGCGCCTCCGAACACCGAATGGGTCTTCATCGGGCGGGCGGCGCTTGGCGGCCGGCGGTGCCAGGAGGTCTTGGAGGAGATGAGATGCCTTATGTCTCGCGTCTCGCGTCCGAGGCCCTGATCGCCCTTGTTCGCGCCTACCAGGTCGTGCTTTCCCCGGTGATGGGCGGCGCGTGCCGGTTCGAGCCGAGCTGTTCCAACTACATGATCGGGGCAATCAGGGTGCACGGCTCCGCGAAGGGCGTCCTTCTCGGCGTCTGGCGGCTCCTCAGGTGCCATCCGTTCGGCGCGCACGGCTACGACCCGGTTCCCCCGAAGGGGAAGTGGAGGGCGGAGTAGCCCGGGGTTCCTTCGTCCGTGGATCCTGCCGGATGGCGGGCCGCGGTCGCGCCAGTTGCATGACGGCGTGAATTATGCGATAATGTCGGCATGCACGACTTCCCGGAAATCGAATTCGCCCTGCCGGGTGCCGTCACCGGGCAGACCGCCCATGGGGTCCTTTCCGAGGACGAGTGGGGGCGCTACGCGCTTTTGAAGGGCGTGCGGCCGTCGGATTCCGCGGCCGACCCCTTCCGCCAGGCGCTCGCCGCGTTCGGGAACCTGGAGGGGGAGCTTGCGTCCGCGGGCATGGACTTTTCGCACGTGGTGCGCACCTGGCTCTACGCCGACCGCATCCTCGACTGGTATGCGGACCTCAACCGGGCGCGCGACGCCTTCTACCGGGAGAGGGGCGTCTACGGACGCTACATCCCGGCCTCCACGGGAATCGGCTGGTCCGGCGGCGGTCCGGCCCGCATCGTCATGGGCGCGTTCGCCGCGCAGGCCAAGACGCCGGGCGGCGTGACGGTCGAGGCGCTGCCGAGCCCCCTCCAGTGCCCCGCGCTCGAGTACGGCTCCAGCTTTTCGCGCGCCGCCGAGGTTCGCACGCCCGGCTGGCGGCGCGTGATCGTCTCCGGCACGGCGTCGATCGCCCCGGGAAGCCACGACGTCGCGCACGTGGACGACGTCGTCCGGCAGGTCGACTGCGCGATGAGCGCCGTCGCCGCCATCTACGCCTCGCGCGGCCTTTCGTGGAAGGACGTCACGGGTGCGCTCGTCTACCTGAAGGACGCGTCCTTCCTGCCGGCCTGGGAGGGCTGGCTCGACGCCCATCCCGACTATCCGAGCGCGCATGCGCGCGCGATCGTGGCCGACGTGTGCCGGCCCGAATGGCTTTTCGAAATCGAATCGGACGCAACGCAATGGACGTAAACACGACACGGCGGCTGTTCCTCGGGGGGGCGGCTGCGCTGGCGATCTGGCCGAGGGACCTCTTCGGCGCCCCGGGAGGCGAGTCCGCCGGCGGGGAGGGGGCGTTCCCCTGGGAGCGTCCGGACGGCGCGGCGACCGATTCCGTCATGGTCCGCCGCCTCTACCTGGACCTCGCGGGGCGCATCCCCACGAAGGAAGAGGCGCAGGCCTATGTCGGTTCCGCGGACCCCGGCAAGCGCGCCGCGCTTGCGGAGCGGCTGCTCGGCTCGCGCGCGTTTGCCGACTACTGGGCGATGCGCTTCTGCGACATCCTCCGCGTGAAGAGCGAGTTTCCGATCAACCTCTGGCCGAACGCCGTCTACGTCTACCACGCGCGGATCCGCGCGTTCGTGGAGCGGAACGAGCCGTGGGACGCCTTCGGCCGCGCGCTCCTCACGTCGCAGGGAAGCGACTTCCGCGACGCGGAGGTCAACTTCTTCCGCGCGACCGACCGGCGCACGCCCGAGGGCTGGGCGGAGGCGGCGGCGCAGGTCTTCCTCGGCATCCCGCCGTCCCGGCTTCCCCGCGAGCGACGGGAGGAGATGGCGCGCTTCTTCGCCAACGTCAGGATCAAGAACACGCGCGAGTGGAAGGAGGAGATCGTCTACGTCGACGGCGAGGACCGGCGCGGCGAGCTGTGCGACCGGCTGTTCGGCGCCGGGCGGCAGGAGGCCGCCGACGCGTTCCGGCGGCTTGTCCGCGGCTGGATCTTCGGCCCGGCGGACGCGCGCGCGCGCGGTTCCGGCGGCGGCGCGATGCGCCTCAAGGACACGCTGCGGGCGATCGTCCTCTCCGACGAATACGCGCGCGGCTCGGTGACGGGCGGCTTCCCGGCGCGCCGCCTCGACGCCGAGGTGCTGGACGACGCGTTCTGCGCCCTGAGCGGCGCCAAGCGGAACTACCAGTCGCCCGCGCCCGAGCCCTTTACCTTCCTCCCGCCCGAGCGTCCGACGGTGTGCATCGAGGACGGCTCCATCTCCAACGGGTTCCTCACGCTCTTCGGCCGCCCCGCGCGCGACACGGGCCTCATGGACGAGCGCGGGGGGGACGTGACGGCGAAGCAGCGCCTCTACCTCTTCAACTCCGGCAGCGTCCACCGGCAGCTCGGCGGCATCGCCGCTCCGCCCGGAAAGCTGCCGGACGGTTCGCCGAACCCGATCTACGGACGCGGCTTCGCCGAGCGCGTCGACGACATCTACTGGCGCCTCCTCGCGCGCCCCGCGACGCCTCGCGAGCGCCGGCTGCTCGTCGGCGTCTGGAAGGAGCAGGGCGGCGGCAAGGGGCGGAACGCGCGTCCGGGCGCGTTGCTTCACGACGTGGCGTGGTGCCTCGTCAACTCCAAGGAATTCATCTTCAGGACCTGACCATGAGACCAGCGAAAAGCGTTGTCGAGATCTGGCTGTGGGGCGGCCCCAGCCAGCTTGAGACGTTCGACCCGAAGCCGGACGCCTCCCGCGACTACAACGGCGGGCTGAAGGCCATCCCCACCAACGTGCCGGGCGTGGAGATCCACGAATGGTGGCCGGAGCTGGCGAAATGCGCCGACCTCTACTCCGTGATCCGCACCATGACGCACACGCAGAACGGACACGAGAGCGCCGCCTACCTGATGCAGACGGGGCGGCTGCCCGGCGGCGGCGAGGTGTGTCCCGCCATCGGAACGGTGATCGCCCAGGCGAAGCGGGCGTCCTACGCGGGGGACCTCCCGCCCTACGTGATCCTCACGCGCCCCAAGGGGCGGTTCAGCGAGGTGGGGTTCCTCGGGCCGGACGCCGCCCCGCTCGTGACGGGCGGCCGCCCCAGCTCGCCCCGCTTCGCGGTGGACGGCATCGTCCCTCCGGAGGGCGTCACGCCGGAACGGGCGCGGCGGCGACACGACCTCCTCGCGCGGCTCGACCTCTGGCGGCCGGACGCGCAGAGCGCGAACGCCGCGCGCGCCGCCGCCTTCGACGCGGCCGGGGCGGAGGCGCGGCGCATCGCCGAGGGCGACGCCGCCAAGGTGTTCGACCTCTCGCTCGAGCCGAAGGAGCTTCGCGACCGCTATGGGCGCACCGAGGTCGGCCAGTCGCTCCTTGCCGCGCGCCGCCTCGTCGAATACGGCGTTCCGTACGTTGCGGTGAACACCTCGGGATGGGATTCCCACAAGCGCCACTTCGAGACGATGAAGCGGCGGAGCGGCGAGACCGACGCCGCCGTGGCGGCCTTCCTCTCCGACCTCAAGGCGAAGGGGCTGCTCGACTCGACCGTCGTCTGGATGAGCGGCGAGTTCGGGCGCACGCCGAAGGTCGGCTGGGAGGCGCCGTGGAACGGCGGGCGCAACCACTACGCGCGCTGCTTCTCGGCGCTCGTCGCGGGCGGCGGTTTCAAGGGCGGCCGCGTCGTCGGCGCCTCGGACGAGACGGCGGGCGCGCCGGTCCGGCGTCCCGTCTCGCCGCAGGACTTCCTCGGCAGCATCTACGAATTGTGCGGCATCGACCCCGACGGGCCGCTCCCCAACGCGGCGGGGAAGAAGATGACCGTCCTGCCGCCGGCCTCGGAGGAGGGGCGCCTGAAGGAGATCTACGCATGAAGCGCGCCCTTTCGCTTGCGCTCGCCCTCGCCGGCGCCGGCGCCCTGCGGGCCGCCGACCCCTACGCGGGCTACATCTACCCCGCGGGGATACAGGCGGGCACCACCAACCGCTTCGTCGTCGGCGGGCAGAACCTCGGGGGCGTGAAGGACATCGCGTTCAGCGAGCCCGGCCTCCATGTGCTGGCGATCGAGCGCGTGCCGGGCTTCTCGCCCCCCACGGGCCCCCAGCGGAGGCATCTCAAGAACTGGCTGGACGGCATCGCGGAAGGGCGCGCCGAGGAGCCGCCGAAGCCGGACGACCCGCATCTGGACGAGTGGCGGTCGAACGCGTGGTGGCGCGCGCTGAACACGCTTGACGCCGGACAGCTGGCCATCGTCGAGCGCGACCTCTATACGCCGCGCAACTCGCTCCAGGAGACGCCCTCGCTGCGGCAGATGGTCCTCGTGACCGTGGCGGCGGACGCCGACGCCCGTCCGGGCTGGCGCACGTTCTCGGCCTGGGGCGGGGGCGGCATGTCCGCGCCGCGCCCCTTCGCCGTCTCCGCGCGCCCGCGCGCCGCGGAGCCGCTCTTCGTCCCGCCGCACCGGAAGCAGCCGGACCCGACGTTCGCGGACCTCCGCGGCGGAGGCGTCGTCCTCGACGGGCAGGTCTTCCCCGGCTCGACCGACCGCTTCCGGCTGCGCCTCGCCGCCGGCAGGCCCTATGCGTTCCGCGTGGTCGCGCGCGAGCTCCAGCCCTACATCGGCGACGCGGTGCCCGGTTTCTTCAACGCCGCCCTCGAGCTGAAGGACGCCGCCGGGAACGTCGTGGCGACGGCGGACGACGAGGCGCGGTTCCGCCCGGATCCGGCGCTCTCCTTCACGCCCGCCGAGGAGGGCGACTACTGGCTGGAGATCCACGACGTCCTCTACCGCGGCCGCGCCGACTTCGTCTACCAGGTCACCGTCGACGCGGAGCCGCTCGCGGCGGACGCCCCGGGCTGCGCGTCCGCGTCATGGCCGCCGCCCGACGGCGTGGTGGCGCGGCCCGGCGACGTCTCGCGCCTTCCGTTCGCCGTCGAGGAGCCGGGGCCGCGCGTCCTGGAGGTGACGGCGCGCCGCAGGGGTTCGCCGCTCGACGCCGTCCTCACGCTGCGCAAGGCGGCGGGCGGGGAGCCGCTCGCGCAGTGGGACGACGCGACCAACGCCGTCTTCACGGGGACGATCCCGCAGGGCGAGTGCGACCCCGTCGGCCTCTACGACTTCAAGGAGCCGGGCGCGTACGTCGCCGAGGTCACGGACCGGACGCGGCATGGCGGCGACGACTACGTCTGGTGGCTGTCCGTGCGCCGCCCGACGCCGCGGTTCGAGGTCTATTCGACGCGCTCGACCCTGCCGCTGAGGGGCGGCGCGCCGCTGAAGGTGGGCTTCCGCGTCCTGCGCAGGGACGGCTTCGCCGGCGACGTCGCGCTCGAGTTCCCGGACGACGTCCGCGCGCGGAACGCGGTTGCGACCTCGGGCGTGGACCTGGTGACGGCGGAGCTCTCCTACGCCGGGAGGCGTCCGACGGGCGTCCGCCCCGTCGAGGTCTTCGCGAAGGCGGAGATCGACGGCCGGACGGTGCGCGTGCCGGTCGTCCCCTGCGACGAGTACGAGCAGGCGTTCGCCTGGCGCCATCTCGTGCCGGCCGACGCGTTCCTCCTCCGCGGGCAGCCCGGCGGCGGCAAGCCCGCCAAGGCCCGGCAGAAGCCAGCCGCCCGCCCGGACCCCGGCCGATAGCCGCGCGCATGTTCTTCGCGCGCCGCGGGAAGGAAGGCGGCGGAATATGCTATAATACGCCTTGCCAAGGGGCATCGACATGCAGACAGAACTCTGGTATACCGACGAACACACGAAGGACGTGCGCTTTTCGATGAAGACGACCGAGCAGATCGCCTCGAAGAAGAGCGCCGTCCAGCAGATCGACATCCTCGACACGCCCGCCTACGGGCGCGTGCTCGTCCTCGACGGCGGCCTCATGATCACCGAGAAGGACGAGTTCATCTACCACGAGATGCTCGCCCACGTGCCGATGGCCGTCCATCCGCGCGTGCGGAACGTCCTCGTCATCGGCGGAGGCGACGGCGGCACGGTGCGCGAGCTGACGAAGTACCGCTCCATCGAGTCGATCGACCTCGTCGAGGTCGACAAGGACGTGGTGCTCCTCTCGAAGAAGTTCCTTCCCTTCGTCTCCTCGAAGCTCAAGGACAGGCGCGTCGCCGTCTGGTTCGAGGAGGGGCTCCGCTACGTGCGCGGCAAGAAGGAGGAGTACGACCTCGTGATCGTCGACTCCTCCGACCCCTACGGCCCCGCCGAGGGCCTCTTCACGCGCGAGTTCTACGGCACGTGCTTCAAGGCGCTGCGCGAGGACGGCATCCTCATCAACCAGCACGAGTCCCCGTTCTACGCCGCGCACCAGAAGTCCGTGCGCGACGCCCACCGCCACATCGCGATGGAGTTCCCCGTCTCGACCGTCTACCAGGCGCACATCCCGAGCTATCCGTCGGGACACTGGCTCTTCGGCTTCGCCTCGAAGAAGTACGACCCGATCGGCCACCTCGACGAGGCGCGGTGGAACAAGCTGCGCATCTCGACGCGCTACTACAACACGGCGCTCCACCGCGGCGCGTTCGCGCTGCCCAACTACGTTCTCGACATCCTGAAGGACGAGGAGCCGCGCCGCGGCTGACGCCATGGAACCCCAGCCAAACCAGTTCATCGGGTGCGACAAGCCGTTCGGCGAGGCGAAGGCCGTCCTTTTCGGCGCGCCGTACGACTCCACGACGAGCTTCCGCCCGGGGACGCGCTTCGGGCCGGCCGCGATGCGCGCGGAGTCGTTCGGCATCGAGACTTATTCGATGCTCCAGGACCGCGATCTTTCCGAAGACGCGTCCGTCTTCGACTCGGGCGACCTCGAGCTTCCGTTCGGCGCGCCCGACCGCGCGCTCGAGATGATCGAGTCGCGCGCCGCGGAGATCCTGGACGCCGGGAAGGTCCCGTTCCTGCTCGGCGGCGAGCATCTCGTCACGCTCGGCAGCGTCCGCGCCGTCGCGAAGCGGCATCCCGACTTGCGCATCGTCCATTTCGACGCGCACGCGGACCTGCGCGAGGACTACCTTGGCGTCAAGCTCTCGCACGCGTGCGTCCTCCGGCGCTGCCACGACATCCTCGGCGACGGGCGCATCTTCCAGTTCGGCATCCGCTCGGGGACGCGCGACGAGCGGCGGTTCATGGAGGACGGGCACGTCACGACCGAGCTGTTCTCCGACACCACGCTTCCGGACGTTCTCAAGAAGATCGGCTCTGCAAAACCCGTCTACCTCACGATTGACCTCGATGTGGTTGATCCGTCCGAATTTCCCGGAACGGGCACGCAGGAGGCGGGGGGGCTCTCCTATTCTCGCCTTGTGTCCGACGTGCTCCGGGTCTGCAGGGAGCTGAACGTCGTCGCTCTCGACAACGTGGAGCTCTCTCCCGCGCTCGATCCGACGGGCCGCTCGACCGCGCTCGCCTGCAAGCTCCTCCGCGAAGAACTTCTGGCGCTCCGCCGTTGATCATACTTTCACGAGCTGCTCCTTAAGGACAGTGGCGTGCTTGAGAACCTGCTGGCCAGGGTGTTCGACCGGCTTGAGGCAAGTTGTAATCATGGGTTCGCCCTTGACGCTTTGGGATCTAACTGCCCCTAATCCGACTCTGCCACTTTACCGCATATCCTCCGAGACCTTTGGCTGAGCCGCGAAGTGGTGCAATTCACCGCGCTGATTTTTTGATATAATACTCACATCCCGCGAGGCGGTGTGCGCGACGCGGGGTCATAGTCCGGAAAACGGAGGCAAGAAGAGTGTAAAGTGTAGAGTGTAAAGTGTAAAACGGTGGAGTTGCTTCGCGACGCTCCTTCAACTTTTAACTTTTCACTTTCAACTTTAAATTCTTCCATCTCCCACCGGGTGCTTGTCAATGTAGCATCTAAGCTACACGTCGTTCTCTCGAAATACGACCAAACATTTCAATTAGGAACGGCATGTAAGTGATGATGCGTCCAGCTGGGCGCATTGTCTCTTCCGTGTATTCCTAATGGGCCTTTGGTCGGGCTTCGAGAGAGTGCATGAATGGGACATGCGCTCTTTTCATGCATAAATGCGGTGTTTGCGGCGATTTGCGCAGGATGAGAAAGTTCCGCATAGAATTCTCATTTCTCTTGCGGATGCGAGTCGGCATGGCGGGCAACAGCAATCTTCACGATTCTTCACGGAACAAGCAGGACGAGTTCTATACGAACCTTCAGCTCATCGAGGACGAGCTGAAGCACTACCGCGCCCATTTCAAGGGCAAGCGCGTTCTCTGCAACTGCGACGACCCGTACGAAAGCAACTTCTTCAAGTACTTCGCCATGAACTTCAATGCGCTGGGACTCAAGAGCCTGACAGCGACATGCTACGCGACTTCACCGGTCGTCTACACGCAGTTGGACTTGTTTGGCGGGGATTTTAACGCAGAGGCGCGTAGCCGCCCCTTGAGGGTGGGCGCGACCCATGGGGAAGCGACCAAGCCGAGCGAAGCGAGTGCCGAGAGACGCAGAGGACGCAAAGGAAAGAAGGAGGGGAAAACACCTTACAAGATCGTAATCACGGAGGTCAAGGACGAGAATGGCGATGGCCGTGTTGACTTGGCCGACGTTGAATGGCTGATCAAGAACAGAAAAAACGTTCTCACGAAGTTGAAGGGCGACGGCGACTTCCGTAGCAAGGAATGCGTCGCGCTTCTCGACGAGGCGGACATCGTTGTCACCAATCCGCCGTTCTCGCTTTTCCGTGAATACATGGCGCAGTTGATGGAGCACAAAAAACAGTTTCTGATCATCGGCAACATGAATGCCGTCACCTATCGCGAGATATTCCCGCTTATCAAAGACAACAAGGTGTGGCTTGGGAACAAGTCGGGGCATTTCTGGTTCAAGGTGCCGCCGCACTACGAGGAGAAGGCGACGGACTTCAAGATCGACGAGGCGGGGCAGAAGTGGCGGCGTATGGGCAACATCTGCTGGTTCACCAACCTCGACTTCGAGAAGCGTCATGAAAAGATGCTCCTCTGGAAGAAGTACACGCCGGAGGAATATCCGAAGTACGACAACTATGACGCGATTGAGGTCGGCAAGACGGCGGACATACCCTGCGACTGGGATGGTGCCATCGGCGTTCCAATTACCTTTATGAGTCAGTATAATCCAGAGCAGTTTGAGATTGTCGGGGCCACAGAAAGCGAGGGCGTTGGATTCTCAGCGGGACTTTGGTCTTCGGAAAGCGAAACGGCACAGCCGCTGATAGGTGTTATTCGCAAATATAAGCGCATCTTTATCCGTCGTCGTGCAGAAGGAGAGAGTAAATGAAGATAGAAGAGCGCAAGATTCCAGTAAGGGAGATATTCGACGGCTACGTCGACTCTGCGGAGCTTGGGGTCAAGGCGTATGGCGGGCGGCTCAACGTGCGGCCCGCGTACCAGCGCGAGTTCGTCTACAATCCGCAGCAGCGCGACGCCGTCATCAACACGGTGCGGCATGGGTTTCCGCTCAACGTCATGTACTGGGTGCGGAACGGCGAGGGTGGGTACGAGATGCTGGACGGACAGCAGCGCACGATCTCGATCTGCCGCTACCTCAACGGCGATTTCTCCATCAACCACCAGGCCGTCGGCAACCTTACCGCGGAGGAGCGCGATGCAATCCTCGACTACGAGCTCGTCATCTACGTCTGCGAAGGCACGGAGCGCGAGAAGCTGGACTGGTTCGACGTCGTCAACACGGCGGGCGAGAAGCTGACGACGCAGGAGCGGCGCAACGCGATCTACGCGGGGCCCTGGCTCAACGAGGCGAAGAAATATTTCTCGAAGACGGGATGCCCGGCGGTGCAAAAGGCCGAAAAGTACCTGAACGGCTCGGCGATACGCCAGCAGATTCTCGAGACGGTGCTTGGGTGGGTCGCCGACAGGGATGGAGGCGAGATCGAGGACTACATGTCCGCGCACCAGCACGACAAGGACTCGAACGACCTGTGGGAATACTTCGGCGAAGTTGTGAAATGGGTGGGCGAGATGTTTCCAGTGGTGAGAACAAAATTGATGAAGGGACTGCCCTGGGGTGTCTACTTCAATAGACATGGCGGCAAGAAGTACGATCCGGCGGCGCTGGAGATGCGGATATCACAACTCCTGAGGGATGACGAGGATGTGGGCGACATCACCAACCAGCGCGGCATCTACGAGTATCTCCTCGACGGCGACGAACGGCATTTGAGCATCCGCAAGTTCTCCGACAAGATGGCGAGGACGGCCTACGAGCGGCAGAAGGGCGTCTGCCCTGTCTGCAGCAAGCACTTTGCCATAGAGGAAATGCAGGCGGACCACATTACGCCGTGGTCGAAGGGCGGGCGGACAATCGCCGAGAACTGCCAGATGCTCTGCGCCGACTGCAACAGGCGAAAGAGCGATGTGTGAGACTATGGTATAATGTCGCCAGTGGATTTATGGTGAGAAGTCGATTGGGGCTGAATCTGTGAAAAAGTGTCTGCACTATCTTTTACTCGCGGCCTTGCTGGTCGCAGTACCTCTTCTGTGCTGCATTTGTGCAGGACATGACGACACGCTGTCTGACGTGTTGGCATTTCCCACTCGTTGCGATGACTGGGTGAATCAGCCGGAACGGCTGTGGGAGACGAAGTGCCCGTTCAACTGGTATGTTTTTGCCGGCATGTCTGCCTTTGTCGCGTTGTCTGTGTTGCCGTTTCTCCGCAGGCTTGTCAAGGCGATGTGGGAGCAGAAGGTCTACAGGAACGGAGCGGGGCAACACTTGTTCCCGTGGTTCGGGTGGATTGGCCTCGTCGTGATGACCGCGGGGTGGGTGATTTCCTGGACGAGGTTTGAATGGTTTGCTTCGGCTCAGCGGTATTCATACATCCCCCTGTGGGCGGGTTTCATCTTGCTCGTAAACGCGCTGTGCGTCAAGCGTTGCGGCCGCTCTCCGCTGACGAGCGTGACCAGGGCGTATCTCTGGTCTTTCCCGGCCAGTTCGCTTTTCTGGTGGTTCTTCGAGTATCTGAACCGGTACGTCTGGAACTGGTTCTACGTTGGCGTGAGGGGGATTTCGCCTTTGGAGTACGCCGTATTCGCCACTGTTTGCTTCGCGTCCGTGCTGCCCGGCGTGACGGCCGTTGCTTGGCTCCTGGGGAGTTTCAAGGCCTTTTCCGATGATGTGTACTGCGGTATGGCGAAGGTCAACATGCGCTCGAGAGCTTCCGTTGTCGCAATGTCGCTTCTCTCCGCCGTGGGGCTCGCGGGAATCGTTTTCTTCCCGCAGTTCACGTATCCGCTGCTTTGGATATCGCCGCTGATGGTCTTCGTGTTGGTTCAGGTGCTGATGAAGGAGCGCAGCGCCCTTGACGTGCTTGCCGCTGGAAACTGGTCCGTCGTCTTTCGCTTTGCCGTTGCGTCCCTGATTTGCGGTCTTGCCTGGGAAACATGGAACTACTACTCGCTTGCCAAATGGATCTATGCCATTCCCTGGGTGCACCGGTGGGAGATATGGGAAATGCCCCTGCTTGGGTTCGCTGGCTATCTGCCGTTTGGCGTGGCGTGTGTGGTGGTAGCCGCGTGGATCGATCCGCGGCTGACGGGAAGTTGTGGTCGTGGAAATGGAAAGGTAGTTGCGATATGACGACGAAAGGAAAGATAGTTTGCGCAGTCTGGACGCTGGTGAGAATCGTGTCGGCGTTGGCGATCGGACATGTGGGATTCTTCTGCCTTATGTGGCTTTTGCCGTTGAGAACGGGTTTGGTGGCTTCTGAAATTGGATGCCTCTGCCTTAGTGCGCTGGCGTTTTACATGCTTAGAGTTCAGCATTGGCGTTTCTGGGTTGCCGTCGCGATTGGTGTTGTTCTTTGGATTGCCACAATGGGGGTGCATGTATACACCGATCCATTGTACAGTGATGTTTCTGGATTTACGCGTTACATCGGGCTGCCACTTCCAGCGCATAGAGTTAATGAATGTTCGGTGGGTTTTTCGGTAATGGCTGACGGCAAGCCAGGACGGTCGGCAATAAATTTGCTTTTCTGGTGCTTCGTTGCCTATTCTCTTGTCATTGCGCCGCGCATAGTGCGGTGGTTCCGGGAGGCTTGGCGCAGTCATAAGAAGTGTGTTGTTGCCTCCGCGGCAGTTTTGTCGGCTGTTGTCGTGTTGGTAGTTGTCTACCGTCAGGAAATCGCCGTGAACTGGTATGCACCGAGAAACTGGCAGTCGCCGCACGGCTATAAGCGACTGCCAGAGAATCTTTGGCCCGAGCGCACATGGTGGGAGAATGTGAAGAGCTATTTCTGAGAGCGGGATTTATGGTAAAATACCCGCAGATGAAATTTGCGGCGTCAGTGCTTGTTGCGCTTCTTGTTCACGCATCCGCGTTTGCGGGGGCGCGGGTTGAGGTGTTGACATTGCCGCCGAGCGTGTTCGCCGACACCGAGGTTTCGACCAACATCGTGCTGCACGGGCGCCGTACCGACACATGGAAAGTCGATCTCCACATCCAGCTTGCTGGGACGCCGACAAACGATCTCGAGGTGGCTTTTGGACGGGACGTAAACACAAACGGCGTCCTTGATGTCGAGGAGATCGAGACGATGTACGGCTGGCGGGGAGGGCGCTATTTCATCGAGAACGTCCCCGCGTGGGAGCGGATCGAGGTAGAAGCCGCCACGAACGCCTTCTGCGGGGTTTGCGACATCCACTTGGAAAACAACTCGTCTGTAGTCCCAAGGCGGTTTGCGGCAACGTGTGGCGGGGTGGCGGCGTTCGCTTCCCTGTCTGTGAACCCGACTCCGGCTTGGCTGTTCCGAAGAGAGTGGAATATGGTGCGCGTCGTGCGGCGTGGCACGGGGATCCCGTCAGAGTGGGTCCGCTGCGACATCGAATACCAGTCGTTCTCCATAAGACTGAGGTGACGCCATGCTGACGAAGATATGGACTACGGCGATTGTTCTGTCTGCTGCGGCGAGCCTTGTCGCATGGGTCTGTGTTGCGGCGCATGCGCGAGGCATTCGCCCGCTTCGGGCGATGGCCCGCTTCGCGCAGAAGCTGTCGCTTGCCGGTGTCGTAGTGTTCGGACTGATGGCCGCGCCGCTCTACCGGGCTGGCAGTACCAAGGTGGGCGGCGGAACAAACAGCGTGCCGCCAAACCTGAATCACCCCTTGCCGCAGATGCAACAGGGAGACATTCTTTCTCAGACAGGATTTACAGGATTGACAGGATTTGTGGGGGAGGGTAATCTTGTAAATCCTGTTAATCCTGTCCAATATCCGATAACCTCGACGAACGCGATGCGGACGCTGACAGCCGAGGATTTCGCGCGCGGCTTCGTGATGGCTCGCGTCGGGACGGGTGAGGAGGTCGACTTCGCGCCTCCGACCAATGCTACCATCGTCTCCGACTGGCACTCGTTCGGTGCGGCAAAGGACTGGATATATGTTGCACTGACCAACTGGATGTTCAAGGTCGGCACAAACAATGTGGAACGGCTGCGCATCTATTCCTTCGGAAAGCTCGAGCCGCTGATCCGCGAGGTGAATGGCACGATAGCCGCCAACAACTGGTTTGCTCCTTTCATGGCGTCGCTCGGCATCGTGCCGGAGGCGAACTGGGAATTGCTCGCCGAATCCGACAGGCCAAGCCAGGTGTGGTATTGCATCACCCCGGACAATGCGCTTGTCGTCACATGGCAGAACGCGCTTCTCGACCGCGACACGGGCAAGCCGGTCTCCTTCCAGGTCAAGTTCTTCACGGACGGAAGGTTCGTCTTCCGCTACGACCTTTCGCGCCTCGACGGTGAGACGGCTGTTAACTTCCTTGCGGGTGCGTCGTTCGGCGGAAACGAGTGGACAACCAACTCCCTGCCGACGAACGTCACCTCGATGGCGTACTGTCCACTCTCGGAGGACGATGCCTACGATCAGGACCCCGACGGCGACGGGCTTCTCTCAATCGACGAGCTGTTCTTCTACAACACCGACCCGCACAACGCCGACACCGACTACGACGGCCTTGCGGACGACGCGGAACTGCTTGTCTACAATTCCGATCCGCTCGACCCCAACTCCATCAGCGCCGCATACTGCGACGGACTCGCCGCGAAACTCGGCGACCTCGACCCATTCTCCTGTCCCGAAGGATCGACGAATACCGTTCTCGAACACATCTTTTACTCCGGCACGACGAACGGCGTCTTTGCCTACCCGACCTCGACGGTCGATTCGGCGGTGCTGAAGATCATGGTTTCTGGAGAGGGTGCGGGGCGGCTCGTCGTGGGCGATGTCGTGGTTCCGCTCGTTGCGCCGCCGCCGATGCGGAGCGGTGCCGTCACGAACACGCTGCTGCTTGATGTCGGATGGGGAGTCCGAAAGGAATTGTGGTTCACCAAGCCACAAGGGCTCGACGTCGCGCTTCGTTCCGACAATCTGCTTATTGGTAGGATGCCGACATGGCACTTGCCTCATGGCTGGCTCGCATTCCCGCACACCGACGCGACCGTTCCGTGTATCCACGATTTCTTCTCCAGGAGCAAGGTCGTCACGCTCGTTCATGGCGAGGAATTTCCCGGACTCACGGCGACATGGGGGAGCAACAGCGATGACGTCGAAATCGAAAACGATCCGCCTGTTTCAGCGTATATCTATGGCCATTTCATGAAGAATCAGGAGCGCACCGTTTTCTACACGGTTGACCACCCGGACAGACTGAACAGGCAGGAAGAAGCGCCGCCAAGGATTGAGCAGACCCTCCGTTTCTGCCCAAAGCTTGGGGACGACGACGCGCCTCCCGGAGCGAAGGACGAGGATTTTGATTCGAACGAATGGCCAGTGCAAGGCGGAACGCCGGCAGTGGAGGACACGACGAGCGAAGCGGAGTCTGCGGCGGAGTACGCGCGCATCGCTGCGCTCCCGCTCGCGCAGGGGGTTCTCCAGCTCCACGGCAACGTGAACCGTGAAGACGTGGTGGACCTCTCCGTCCCGACGGGGGCTCCGGTTCGCTGTTGCGACTGCCCGGACCACTGGCAAAGCAACTACGTAGCCGCCGCGTGGATGTCGCCCCGGCTTTCGGTTCGCGATGCCGATGACAATGGCTTCGACATCGCCTACGAGGACATCGTGGTGTCCGTGCGCGGCGAATACCCGAGCCGCGAGCCATACGGCGACGGATTGCTCTTCGTCACAAACGGCGCGCCCTCGTTTGCAAAAGCCTACACGGTTCTTGGCGTAGCCATCGAGAACCCGTCCGGTCCGGCGCTCTCCGAGTACAACGCAAGGAGCGTGTCTTTCGGTTTCCCGATTACGGCTGGCACAAACCTGGACTACGCGGCGTCGCTCCGGCTCAGGACGGACGTGATGCTCTCGAACGGAGTTTTCCGCCTTGCGGTCGAGGAGGCGACTGTCCCGTTCCAGATATGGACAAAGGGGTGCTGGATATGGGACTCCTACCATGAAGCCAACGTGTTTCGCCCGCCGGAATTGGTGCTTGATTCCAGTCTCGGTAACGAGCGCCACTTCACGATGCGACAGTGGCGCGATTTCTGCGAGATGCACTCCGGCGACCGTGCGCTGGACGTCTTGGTTGTCTCGCTTTCGCAGGGGAGCTGTGACCTCGCGCTTTCGTACGAGTTCGACCAGGATGATTTCTCCGTGGGTTCGTCCGCCCGTCAGCACGTCACCGCCGTGAAGCCGCCATTGCTCCCCGACTACGACCGAGGGGGAAAGATCAACGCGATGGATGTCAGGGCCTATCTCGATTGCAAGAAGTTCCCGTTCTGGATCAACAACGACACGTGGCGGGGTGACGATGCGTTCGACGGAGTGGACAACCACTGGTCATCACCGACCATGCCGGCGAACGACTCGGACGAGATCGTCAACGGACGCAACGACCTCGTCAACTTCATGCCATTTGCGCTCGACCTGGAGTCGATGCGACTGGCGTGGGGGAACTCGGTCTCGTTCGAGGTGTTTTCCCCCGCCCCGGCGTCCGAGGCTCCGCGCTTCGAGCTGCAGGATCTCGACTGGGACGACGTGTCGACCACGTTCCTTTCGGACACTGAGACGTGCGATGGGGCGCCGTTCCACGAAGCGACGCTTCGTAAAGCCGCAAGCGACGGACATCCTGGACCGGGCACCGCCACGATTCCGACTGAGTTCCTTTCCCTCGCCGGCTCCAGGCGCGGTGTTGTGACGATGGAGTTCCCGGACATCGTCGCGTGGGTGGGAGTTCGTGCGAAGGACTGCGCGTGCGGAGAAACCATGTACGAGTTTAAGCTTCCGCTCTGCATATCGCAGATTGGACATTTCATACATTGGATAAACCTCCATGATGATCCATATTCCCTTCCTCCCACGGTCGTGGTTTCCCCCGAAGCGTGGCCGGACGGCGACGAGAGCGTGCATTCCGACGCGATGGTCGTGTTCGTCCACGGGTACAACGTCGACATAGAAGAGGCCTGGGACTGGGGCACGACCGTGTTCAAGCGGCTTTGGCGGCTTGGACTCGATGCGGGCTTTACGATCGTGGCGTGGCCGGGGAACGAAGGTCAGATGTGGGTCCCGTTTGCTGGCTATGCGACGCCCGACTTCTACAAGAACGCCAAGAATGCGTTCGAGAAGGCGCCGAACCTCGCAAACGCCTGCAATGCGCTTCCCGGTGTGAAGAAATACTACATAGCGCATTCGCTAGGTAACATGATCGTCTCGGCGGCTGCGCAGGACTGGGGGCTTCAGTACGAGAAGTTCCTCATGCTCGACGCGGCGGTCCCGGTCGAGGCGTACGACCCGTCGCCGCAGACGAGAGCTGAGGTGATGATGCCGGACGCATGGAAGCCGTACGAGCGCAGGGTGCGCCCGACGTGCTGGTACGACCTCTTCCCGGAAGGTGACGGACGAAGGCTTCTCACGTGGAAGGGACGGTTTGCCAACGTCACGAACACGGTCAACTACTTCTCGCGCGAGGAGGAGGTCGTCAACAACGGCGACGGGAAGAGATACAATCCCGTTCGTCGCAATTACGTTTGGTACAACCAGGAATACCGTAAGGGCTGGTGTGTTTCGGCTTCGCACAACGAGGGCGGATGGACGTTCAATCCCGCGCATTGCGTCCCAACCCTGACTCAGAGCCCCTTTGGACCTATGTATGTGATGTCGCCCATTTCGCCGACGGACGCGGCGGCGCTTCCTTCCGACCTGATCAAGACGAACTCGTTCTTCGGGCCGTTCACCGGTCGGCAGATATACGAGTCGGTTGACGGCGCTTTGGTCGCGAACGACTATTCCTATCGTGCGATGCTGCTGACGCATGCAATTCCGGCGGAGTCTTTTGCTGCAGGGGCTAATCCTATCCCAGCATGGGGGCCGGAGATTGTTGGCAAAGATGAATTGCCTCGCAACGTCGACATGGGTAAGTTTAAGAAAGGCTCCGAGGATCTTCCGAAGGATAAACGGTATTGGGTCCACAGTTATTTCATAAACCGTTCGCTCAACCGGACAAGCGAGCTATATGAAAGCATGATGGAGCAAATACAAGGCAAGAAATAAGGAGGTTATAATGAAGACGTCATTGTTGTCGATTTGTGTTGCTATGGTTGGTTTGTTCTGCCATGGGGCAGAAGACTGTACGATGACGCTATATGTCCGCGACGAGTTGGGCCGACCTGTCAGTAACGCTACAGCTATGGTTTGTGTTGTTAGCGTGAATAGGTTCAATGCGGGCTCACGTTCATCGGACTGGACCCATTATACGGCATTGACAGACACCAACGGAATGGCTGTTGTCCAGTTTAAGTGCTTTCTTGACGGTTCGTATATGTGGGGGGTCGATGACGACGGATACTATTGTCCAAATCTGAAGAGCGATAGCCTTGATTGCGATGGTGAGGACGCCTCCCCTGAGAACATGGTACTAATTGAGGAAGAAAAGGCCAAGATCGCTTCGGGTAATGGTGGTAGTTGGCTACGGGTTCTACAGTTAATTAATCCGAGCTTTACATTGAACGAGCACACGGCCACGAATGAGGTCACGATCGTTCGCAAGCGCAATCCGCAGCCAATGCGTGAGAGGACGAGGACGAAATCAAGAAGTCTGAAGCCCCTGACCAGCCTGGACATTGGGAACGGCGTTGTCAGCAATTCATATCCGCGGATCGGCTTCGACCTCAAGATTGGTGAATACCTTATGCCTTATGGCGACGGAGGCGAGTTTGCCGATTTCTGGGTCGAGCAGTACAGTCTTGTGTCGAACGATGTGACGACCTATATCGGGCACATAGAGCTCCCACCAGGATGCGGTGTCTACCGCGCACAAAAGGATGATAGGGAGCTTGGCCCGATTTGCTTTGGGGTGGATACCAATCAGGTCTTCACCAACAGACTTGACTTCATGCGCAGGGTTCGCGATGGAAATGCAATAGATGCAATGCCGCTTGCTGACGACAACGAATATCTCGTGTTTCACACGCGTGTCGTTGACAATGGCGAAGGACAGATGAGTGCAGGATATTATTCGCTGATGGAAGGATATGCAAGGATATCAGGTGGCATCAAATTTAAAAGGATTATCTTCAACCCGCGTCTGGGAGATACAAACCTCGAGAATCTCCCTGGCGTCTTGCCTCCACGATGAGCAATTCGTCGGCTGTGTACTGGGTGTTTCTCTCGCTGACTAATACTTTGACGAACGGCCAGAGTCATGACCGTTCTATGCTTTGCAAGGATCTTCTGACCAAGGTCATATTTCGTGTCGGTAAATATGGTATACTATGCCCACCTATGCGGAATAGTCTTTCTGAAACCTGAAAGGAGATGCGAAGATGGCGAAGAGAGTGATGCTCATCGGCGCCGGCGGAGTGGCCGGCGTGGCGGCCGCGAAGATGGCCCAGAACCCCGACGTGTTCGGCGATATCCTGATCGCCTCGCGCACGAAGTCGCGCTGCGACGCCATCAAGGCGGACGTCGATCGGCGTGCGGCCGAGGGGAAGGGCGCATGGGCAAAGGCGGCCAGGTCTCCTGCGAAGGTCACGACCGCGCAGATCGACGCGATGGACACGCCTCGCCTCGTCGCCATGATCCGCGAGTTCAAGCCCGACCTCGTGATGAACATCGCGCTCCCCTACCAGGACCTCGCGATCATGGACGCGTGCCTCGAGGCCGGCGTGAGCTACCTCGACACCGCCAACTACGAGCCGCCGGACGAGGCGCACTTCGAGTACTCCTGGCAGTGGGCGTACCGCGAGAGGTTCGAGAAGGCGGGGCTTACGGCGATCCTCGGGTGCGGATTCGACCCCGGCGTCACGCAGGTCTTCTCGGCCTACGCGCAGAAGCACTACTTCGACGAGATCCACACCCTCGACATCCTCGACTGCAACGGCGGCGACCACGGGTATCCGTTCGCGACGAACTTCAACCCCGAGATCAACATCCGCGAAGTCGCCGCGAAGGGCAGCTACTGGGTCGCGGACCCGAAGGACGACAAGCCCGAGGTCGCCGTCGAGAACAAGAAGGCGTTCGACAAGGGCTGGTGGGTCGAGACGGCGCCGATGGCGATCAAGCGCGAGTACGTCTTCGACCAGGTCGGCAGGAAGGACATGTACCTCCTCCACCACGAGGAGCTCGAGTCGCTCGGCTGCAACCTGAAGGGCATCAAGCGCATCCGCTTCTTCATGACCTTCGGCCAGAGCTACCTCACGCACCTCAAGTGCCTGGAGAACGTCGGGATGACGCGCATCGACCCGATCGACTTCAAGGGGCAGAAGATCGTCCCGATCGAGTTCCTGAAGGCGCTCCTCCCCGACCCGGCGTCGCTCGGACCGCGCACGAAGGGCAAGACGAACATCGGCTGCATCTTCGAGGGCGTGAAGGACGGCAAGAGCGTGAGCTACTACGTGTACAACGTCTGCGACCACCAGGAGTGCTACGCCGAGGTGGGCTCCCAGGCGATCAGCTACACGACGGGCGTCCCGGCGATGATTGGCGCGAAGATGTTCCTCGAGGGCAAGTGGACGACCAGGGGCGTCCACACCTGCGAGGAGTTCGACCCCGACCCCTTCATGGCCGAGCTCAACGTCCAGGGCCTTCCGTGGCGGGAGACCTTCGACCCGGTCAAGGTGGATTGACGTTTCCGCCCGTTCGCGGCGAGACGCCCCTCCCCCTGCCGGCGCGCCCTGCGCCGCGCCGCCTGGTGGACGGTTGGCCGGGGATTTGGTAAAATGCCCGCATGAAGGCCATCATACCAGCCGCGGGGCTCGGCACGAGGTTCCTGCCGGTGACGCGCGTCGTCCCGAAGGAGATGCTGCCGGTCGGCTCGCGTCCGGCGCTCGAGCTGATTGTCGAAGAGGCGCGTGCCGCGGGAGCGGACGAGACGGCGATCGTCATCTCCGAGGGCAAGGAGCTCATACGGAAGTATTTCGAAGGGCAGCCCGACATTCGCTTCGTCTACCAGAGGGAGCAGAGGGGGCTCGGGCACGCCGTCCTGCAGGCAGAGGTCGACGACGACGTCCTGGTGCTCCTCGGCGACGCGCTTGTCGTCGGCTGCTGCGCCGCGAGGGAGATGGTCGACGTGTCCAGGTCGCACGGCGGCGCGGCGGTGGTCGGCTGCGAGCGCGTTCCGAGGGAGAAGGCGTCGCGCTACGGCATCCTGAAGCTCGAAGGCGACCGGATCGTCGACATGGTCGAGAAGCCCTCGCCCGAGGAGGCGCCGAGCGACGTCGCGGTCGCGGGTCGCTATCTGCTCCCCGCGGCGATCTTCGGCTACCTGAAGACGCAGGCGCCGGGGAAGGGCGGCGAGATACAGCTGACCGACGCGATACGCCGCATGCTCGCCGAGCGCGAGGCCTACGCCTACGTCTATCCCGGCAGGCGGCAGGACATCGGGAACCCCGACGGATACTTCGCGGCGCTGGAGGCCTATCGTGGAAACAATTAGGACAAGGAGCTTTTCCCGCGCGGGTTTCCTCGGCAACCCCTCCGACGGCTATTTCGGGAAGACCCTCTCGTTCGCGTTCGCGGACTTCGGCGTCGAGCTCACGCTCACCGAGTCGGCGCGCCTCAGGTTCGTCCCAGGAGAGGTCGACGACGCGACGTTCGACTCGCCCGAGCAGCTCGTGCGCGACCTTCGCCTCTACGGCTACTACGGCGGCATCCGCCTCCTCAAGGCGGTCACGAAGCGCTTCTGCGAGCACTGCCAGCGGAACGGCGTGGCGCTTCCGCGGCGCAACTTCACGGCGGAGTACAAGATCAACATCCCGCGCCTCGTGGGGCTCTCGGGCTCGTCGGCGATCTGCTCGGCGATGCTGAAGGCGCTGACGCGCTTCTACGAGGTCGAGATCCCGCTCGAGGTCGCGCCGACGATCTGCCTCGAGGCGGAGAGGGAGGAGCTCCGCATCAACGCCGGCTTCCAGGACCGCGTCGTCCAGATGTACAACGGGGTCGTGTTCATGGACTTCGAGCGGTCGTTCGTCGAGGCGAACAACCGGGGCCGGTACGAGCGCATCGACCCGGCGCTCATGCCGCGGCTCTACATCTCCTACGACGCGGCGCGCGCCGAGGAGTCGGGCGACGCGCACAGGGAGGTCAAGCGGCTTTTCGAGGCGAAGGACGCCGACGTCCTCGCGGCGATGTCGGAGTTCGCCGACATCGCCCAGCAGGGGCGCGACGCGCTCCTCGCGGGGAGGGCGGAGCGGATCCCCGCGCTCGTCGACGCGAACTTCGACCTCCGCGACCGCATCTTCCACGTCGCCGAGGAGAACCGCCGCATGGTGACGACGGCCCGCAGGAGCGGCGCGAGCGCGAAGTTCGCGGGCTCGGGCGGCGCGATCGTCGGCACGTACGAGGACGAGGCGCAGTTCGACGCCCTCTCTCGCGCGCTCGCGGAGATCGGCTGCCGCACGTTCAAGCCGAGGATCGCGACGTCCGCCGACGAGTCCGCCCCGCTCGGCCCGGGCGCGAACTGGCGCAACTCCTGACCCGTTCGCCCAACGCGCGGCAATTTTGGTATAATCTGCCGCATGAACAGGAACATCGTCTGCATCGGGGCTGGCTACATCGGCGGGCCGACCATGGCCGTCGTCGCCAAGATGAACCCCGACCGCAAGGTCTACGTCTGCGACATCAACGCGAAGCGCATCGCCGCGTGGAACTCGAAGGACTACGCGCTCCCGATCTACGAGCCGGGGCTTGTGGATGTCGTGAAGGAGGTGCGCGGCAAGAACCTCTTCTTCACGACGGACATCAAGTCCGCCGTCAAGAAGTGCGACATCGTCTTCGTCGGCGTGAACACCCCCACCAAGATGTTCGGACGCGGAGCGGGCCGCGCGAGCGACCTCCAGTTCTGGGAGGCGACCGCCCGCGAGATCAAGGGCTATGCCGACGGCGACAAGATCGTCGTCGAGAAGTCGACGCTCCCGGTGCGCACGGCCGCCGCGATGGAGGCGATCCTCAACGACAGCGCGAAATACCGATTCACGGTCCTTTCGAACCCGGAGTTCCTCGCCGAGGGGACGGCGATCAGGGACTTGCTGGATCCGGACCGCGTGCTGATCGGCGGACCGGAGACGCCCGAGGGCCGCGCCGCCGTCCGCGAGATCTGCGACATCTACGCCGGGAAGGGCGGCCAGTGGGTCGCGCGCTACAAGATCCTCACGACGAACGTGTGGTCCGCCGAGCTCACGAAGCTCGCCGCGAACGCGATGCTCGCGCAGCGCGTCAGCTCCGTGAACGCGCTCGCGGGGCTCTGCGAGGCGACGGGCGCGGACATCGACGAGGTCGCGCGCGTGATGGGCGCCGACCGACGCATCGGCCCGAAGTTCCTGAAGGCCGGGCCCGGCTTCGGCGGCAGCTGCTTCAAGAAGGACGTCCTCAACCTCGTCTACCTCTGCGAGTCGTTCGGGCTCCACACCGCCGCGGAGTACTGGTCGGGCGTCATCAAGATGAACGACCACCAGCAGGAGCGCATCGTCTCGCGCCTCTTCAAGGCGATGTTCAACACGCTCGCCAACAAGAAGATCGCGATGTTCGGCTTTGCGTTCAAGGCCGACACCGGCGACACGCGCGAGACGCCCGCCGGGTACGTCGCGCGGCTTCTCGCCGAGGAGCACGTGCGGCTCGCGATCACCGACCCCAAGGCGATCGAGAACGGAAAGCGCGACCTCGCCGGCGTCGAAGGCGTCGCATGGGAGAAGGATCCGTACAAGGCCGCGAAGGACGCGGACGCGGTTCTCCTCATGACCGACTGGAAGGAGTATCCGGAACTCGACTGGGCGAGGATATTCAAGTCGATGCGCAAGCCCGCGCTCGTCTTCGACACGCGCAACTGCCTGGACGCGGAGGCGCTCCGCGGCCTGGGCTTCAGGGTTCTGAACATCGGAAAGTGACGGAGAGACAGGATGAATCTGGACGAAATCGCGAAGGCCGCCTTCGAAAAGGCGTATCCCGGCGAGGACTTCGGCGGCGTCAGGGTGCTGCCCGCGACGGACCCGAAGTTCGGCGACTACCAGTGCAACGACGCGCTCAAGTTCGCGAAGAAGGCGCGGACGAACCCGCGCGAGGTCGGCGCGAAGGTCGCCGAGTCGCTCAAGGGGAACGACACGTTCGAGAAGGTCGAGATCGCCGGCCCCGGGTTCCTCAACCTGACCGTTTCCGGGGCCTGGCTCAACGCCCAGCTCGCGGCCCTCGACTCGAGGCCGTTCTGCGGCATCCCGCAGAAGGGCGCCGGGAAGAAGGTCGTCATCGACTACTCCTCGCCGAACGCGGCGAAGCAGATGCACATCGGCCACATCCGCTCGACCGTGATCGGCAGCGCGATCGACCGCATCTTCCGCTCGCTCGGCTACGACGTCGTCGCGGACAACCACCTCGGCGACTGGGGCACGCAGTTCGGCATCCTCATCAAGGGCTACCGCGAGCTCCTCTCGCAGGAGGAGCGCGACAACCTCACCGTCGCGAACCTCGAGAAGTGCTACGTCCTCTCGGCCGCGAAGGCGAAGGAGGAGGACGGCGTCTGGAAGGAGGCGTGCAAGCAGGAGCTCGTGAAGCTGCAGCGGGGCGACAAGGACAACCTCGCGCTCTGGAAGCGCTTCATCGACATCTCCATCGGCGAGTTCGACCGCATGTACGCGAAGCTCGGCGTGAAGTTCGACACGTACCGCGGCGAGTCGTACTACAACGACACCATGCCGGGCGTCGTGAAGAAGCTCCAGGAGATGGGACTGGCCGTCGAGAGCGAGGGTGCGCTCGTCGTCAACCTCGAGTCCGAGAAGCTCGGCGTCGCGATCGTCCGCAAGTCGGACGGAGGCTACAACTACACCACGAGCGACCTCGCGTGCGTGAAGACGCGCGTCGAGGAGTACGATCCCGAGCGCATCATATACGTCACCGACGCGCGCCAGCAGCTCCATTTCAAGCAGTGGTTCTCCATCGCCGCGAAGATGGGCTACACGACGAAGCTCGTGCATGTTCCGTTCGGCCTCATGTCCTACCAGGGCAAGGCGATCTCCACGCGCGAGGGCAACCTCATCAAGCTCGACGAGCTCCTCGCCGAGGCGAAGCGCCGCGCGTTCGACATCGTGCAAGACAGAGCCGCATCCACGGGCAAGGGCGCGGGGTCGCCAGAGACCCCGTCCGTTCCGGCCCTAGAGAAGCTCGCCGAGCAGATCGGCTACGGGGCCGTGAAGTACTCCGACCTCTCCCACGACCCGATCACCGACATCGACTTCAGCTGGGACAAGGCGCTCGCGCTCGAGGGCAACTCGGGCCCCTACCTCCAGTACGCGTATGCGCGCGTCTGCTCGCTTCTCGAAAAGGCGGGTGGAACGGACGGGGGCTCGGGCGCTCCCGCACCCCTGCCCGTGGACGGTGGTTTTCGTGTCGAGACCGCCGCCGAGAAGCGGCTGGCGCTGCAGCTCCTCGAATTCCCCGGCGCAGTGGTGCGCGCGGCGGAGGCCTACAAGCCGAGCGTCCTCGCCGACTACCTCTTCCAGACGGCGCAGCTCTATTCGAGCTTCTACCAGAGTTCGCCGATCCTGAAGAGCGAGCCGGCCGTCCGCGCGGCAAGGCTTCGGCTGTGCGCGCTCTTCGGGAAGGTGCTGTCGACGGGCCTCGGCCTGCTGGGCATTGACACGCCGCGGCACATTTGATAGACTATCCAAACACTGATGGAGAGATGGCAGAGCCTGGTTGAATGCACATGACTCGAAATCATGCATACCCGCAAGGGTATCGGGGGTTCGAATCCCTCTCTCTCCGCCAACGGGCCGCGGCGCGCGATTTGCGCCCGGACGACGTTTTCCCCGCGCCCCATTGACTTGGGCCGAAGGAAAGAGTATACTATTCGGCGTTTTCCGGTTTGAGGAAGACTCCCGCGTCGGAGCGTAGCGCAGCCTGGTAGCGCGTTTGCTTCGGGAGCAAAAGGCCGTGGGTTCAAATCCCACCGCTCCGACCATTCTCCCTTTTCCTGTCTTCTGCCGCATGCCGCGGCGTCCTTAACTGGTCGTCGGTGGGGGGGGGGGTTGACGCGTCGACGGGAGAAATGATATACTTGCCCCGACATGAGCATGGAAGTTCGCAACGAGGTTGTCGTCATTATCGGCGGGTGCAGATCCGCCGGGCACGTTCTCGCATAGCGAACAGGAACAGCTCCAACGCACCACAAAAGCGGATCGCAGAAACGGCGGTCCGCTTTCTGCTTTTTCGCGCAGCCAAAGACGCCAACGGCAAGGACACCAGCAACATGAACAGCGACAATGTAAAGACCGGAAAGACCCGCGCCCCGCACAGGAGCCTCCTGTTCGCGTGTGGGCTGAAGCGCGCCGACATGAGGAAGCCCTTTGTCGGCATATGCAACTCCTACACGTCGTTCGTCCCCGGGCACTGCCATCTCGACAGGGTCGGCGCCTACCTGAAGAGGTGCGTGGAGGAGGCCGGCGGGGTGGCGATGGAGTTCAACACCATGGCGGTCTGCGACGGCCTCGCCATGGGCCACGACGGCATGAAGTACTCGCTTCCGAGTCGCGAGCTGATAGCCGACTCGGTAGAGACGGTCGCGCGCGCGCACTGCTTCGACGCCCTTCTTTGCGTGCCGAACTGCGACAAGACAGTGCCCGGCATGCTGCTTGGCGCGCTGCGCGTCAACGTGCCGACGATATTCGCCTCCGGCGGGCCGATGGCGGCGGGGCGCAATCCGCTGACGGGGGGGGAGTCCGACCTCAACACGGTGTTCGAGGGGGTCGGCGCCGTGAGCGCGGGGCGCATGGCGGCGAAGGACCTAGAGAGGATCGAGGAGACGTCCTGCCCTGGCTGCGGAAGCTGCTCGGGCATGTTCACGGCGAATTCAATGAACTGCCTCTACGAGGCGATGGGGCTCGCGCTGCCTGGAAACGGAACCGTCCTTGCGGACGATCCGCGGCGCAAGGCCCTCTGGAAGGCGGCGGCCGGGCGCGCCGTGCAGATGGCGAAGAGGGGAGGTCCGCTGCCGCGCGAGCTCGTGACCAGGGCGTCGCTCGAAAACGCGATGGCCCTGGACATGGCCATGGGCGGATCGACCAACACCGTCCTTCACGCGCTCGCGATCGCGCGCGAGGCCGGCGTGGACTTCACGCTGGAGAGGATGAACGAGATATCCGCCCGCAGTCCGTACATATGCAGGCTCGCGCCGGCCGGACGCTACCATGTCGCCGACCTCGACCGAGCAGGCGGCGTGATGGCGATCCTGAAGCGCCTTCCGCCGTCGTCGCTGCATCTCGACGCGCCCACCGTCTCGGGCAAGACGCTGGGACGGCAGGTCATGGCGGCCAGGATACGAGACGACGACGTGATACGCACGATGGATCGCGCCCACTCCCCCGACGGGGGGCTTGCCGTGCTGAGGGGGAACCTCGCCACGCTGGGTGCGGTGGTGAAGAAAGGCGGCGTCGCGCCGTCGATGATGAAGTTCAGCGGGCGCGCCGTCTGCTTCGACTCGCAGGAGGAGGCGTGCGACGGGATACTCGGCGGGAGGGTAAGGCCCGGGCATGTCGTCGTGATACGCTACGAAGGCCCGAAGGGCGGCCCCGGCATGCAGGAGATGCTCGCGCCCACGTCGTACATAGTCGGCGCGGGCCTGGGCGAGTCTGTCGCGCTGGTCACGGACGGCAGGTTCTCCGGCGCGACTCACGGCGCGTGCGTCGGGCATGTCTCGCCGGAGGCGGCCGAAGGGGGCCTCATCGCGCTCCTGAGGGACGGAGACGAGATCGCGATAGACATTCCGCGGCGCTCGATCTCGGCGAAGCTGTCGAAGGCCGAGGTCGCCGCTCGCGCCAGGAAGGCGAAGCCGTGGAAGCCGCGCCTGCGCGGCGGATGGCTGGAGCGGTACGCGCGGCAGGTCGGCAACGCCTCGACCGGCGCGTCGCTTGGACTTTGGAAGGGCGGAAGCAACAAGGCCGGTAGCGGCAGAAAAAAGAAAGGAACAAGAAGATGAACCTCAGGTTCGGCTCCTCTGTGGAGCGCATAACAACCCGCGGGGAGTTCCCGCTCGAGAAGGCCCGCGAGGTGCTTCGCGGAAAGACGGTCGCCGTCCTCGGCTACGGCATACAGGGTCCGGGACAGGCCCTCAACATGCGCGACAACGGGTTCGACGTGATCGTCGGCCAGCGCAGGAGCGGCAAGGCGGACTCGAGCTGGGCCCGCGCCAAGAAGGACGGCTGGGTCGAGGGCAAGACGCTCTTCTCGCTGGAGGAGGCGGCCGAGCGCGGCGACGTCGTCATGATGCTGGTGTCGGACGGAGCGTGTCCCGAGGTGTGGAAGAAAGTCGAGAGGTTCGTGACCCCCGGCAAGTACCTCTACTTCTCGCATGGTTTCGGGTACGTGTACGGCAAGCTCACCGGCATAAGGCCCCCAAAGGGCGTTGGGGTCGTGATGGTCGCGCCCAAGGGGTCCGGCACGTCCGTGAGGCGCAACTTCCTCTCCGGCGCCGGGATCAACAGCTCGTACGCCTTCGAGCCGAACGGAATGAAGGCCGGGGACGTGGAAAAGATGGCGAAGGCGATCGGCATGGCCGTCGGCTCGGGATACCTCTTCCCGACGACATTCGAGCATGAGGTCACGAGCGACCTCGTCGGCGAGCGCGGCATCCTGATGGGAGCCCTGGCGGGCGTCATGGAGGCGCAGTTCGAGACGCTCAGGGCGAACGGGCACAGTCCGTCCGAGGCGTTCAACGAGACCTGCGAGGAGCTGACGCAGTCGCTGATACGCCTTGTGGACGAGAACGGAATGGACTGGATGTACGTCAACTGCTCGCAGACCGCCCAGCACGGCGCGCTCAAGTGGCGCCCGATATTCAAGAAGGCCGTTCTGCCGGTGTTCGCCCGCCTGTACAGAAGCGTCAAGACCATGAAGGAGGCGAGGGAGGTCGTCCGGGACACGGGCGGCGCCGACTACAAGGAGAAGATGCACGCGAAGCTCATGGAGATGCGCAACCACGAAATGTGGCGGGCCGGCGAGGCGGTGCGGTCCCTGCGGCCGCACGAAACGGCGAAGGGCGACGCCAGGTCCCCCGGATGGGGCGGCCGCGGCGTCGCCGGACTGGGCCGCAAATGAAGCGCGGGAAGGAGAGAACCGGCGCCATGGCGCTGGTGGAGTCGCTCGAGAAGGCCGGAGCCGAGGTTGTGTTCGGCTATCCCGGCGGAGCGGTGCTCGACATATTCGACTGCCTGCCCGGCGCGTCGTTCAGGTTCGTCCTGGGGCGGCACGAGCAGGGCTCGGCCCACATGGCCGACGCCTATGCGCGCGCCTCCGGCAGGCCGGGCGTGTGCCTCGTGACCTCCGGCCCCGGCGCGACGAATGTGATAACGGGCCTCGCCACGGCGAACCTGGACGGCGTCCCCATGGTCGTCGTCGCGGGCCAGGTTCCGCTTTCGCAGGTCGGAACCGACGCCTTCCAGGAGGCGGACATGCAGGGGATGTCGCGCGCAGTGACGAAGCACAACTTCCTCGTGCAGAGCGCGGACGAGATACCCGAGATCGTGGCCGAGGCCTTCTACATAGCGACTCACGGCAAGCCCGGGCCGGTGGCGATAGACGTGCCGAAGGACTGCCAGCGGGCTCTCACCTCGGCGGAGCATCCGGCGAAGGTCTTCCTGCGCGCGTACCATCCGGAACATTCGCCGGACCCGCGCGCCGTGGCGCGCCTCGCCAAGCTCCTCAACGAGGCGGAGCGTCCGGTGCTGTACGCGGGCGGCGGAGTGGTGGCGGCCGACGCGGCCCGCGAGCTCGCCCTGCTCGCGCGCAAGGCCGACATACCGGTCGCGACGACCCTGATGGGGCTTGGCGCGTTCGACGAGGAGGACGGGCTTTCCCTGGGCCTCGCCGGAATGCACGGGACGCCGGAGGCGAACCTCGCGATCGACGAGGCGGACCTCGTCGTCGCGCTCGGCGTCAGGTTCTCGGACAGGGTCACGGGCAAAGTCGCGGCGTACGCGAAACGCGCCGCAATCGTCCAGGTGGACTGCGATCCGTCGTCAATCAACAAGAACGTGCCGGTCTCTCTCGGCATCGTCGCCGACGTGCGGGACGTGCTCGCCATGGCGGACGCGCGGGTGCGTCCGGCGCGGCACGCCGCCTGGCGCAGGCGCATCGACGAGCTGAGGAAGGGAAACCGAGCGGAGGTCGCGCGGAGGGCGGGCCTGATACATCCGGCGGACGTTCTTGACGCGCTCGACCGGCTGATGCCGCCCGACGCCATCGTGACGACCGACGTCGGTCAGCACCAGATGTGGGCCGCGCAGCGCCTCACGCACCGGTTGCCGCGCCACTTCCTGACGTCCGGCGGCATGGGCACGATGGGCTTCGGAATACCCGCCGCCATCGGCGCCCAGTTCGCCCGCCCGAACGAATGCGTCGTGGCGGTCTGCGGCGACGGCGGTGCGCAGATGACGTTCGAGGAGGTCGTCGTGGCCGTCGAGAACAAGTTGCCCCTCACGATCGTCGTCGTGAACAACGGATGCCTCGGGATGGTGCGGCAGTGGCAGGAGCTTTTCTACCGCGGCAGGTACTCCAGCACGATGCTGGCGAAGAAGGGCGAAAGGTATCTGCCCGACTTCGCGGCCCTCGCAAAGGCCCACGGAGCGCGCGGCTTCCGCGTCGTCGACCCGGCCAGGCTCGAGCCGACGCTGAAGCGTGCGCTGAGGTCCGGGGCGACCTGCGTCGTGGAGGTCGTCGTCGATCCGAACGCGAATGTCTACCCCATGATACCAGCGGGGCAGACGGTAGGGGAAATGAGGCTGAAATGAAAGAACGACTGCATCGGCCCGACTGCTGCGTCGAGAACCGCCAGGGCGTCCTGGCGCGGATAGCGGGTCTCGCTTCCAGAGAGGTCTCGCAGCGGAAGAGGAGGTGGCCATGGGCGCGCTGACGGACAGGGAGTATGTCGCCAAGATACTGACGACGCATGTGTACGAGGTGGCGAGCGTCACTCCGGTCGACGAGGCGAAGGCGCTCTCAGAGCGGCTGGGATGCCGCGTCTTCCTGAAACGCGAGGATCTGCAGGGCGTGCACAGCTTCAAGCTGCGCGGCGCCTACTGCAAGATGCGCTCTCTTCCGCGCGAGGCGCTTCTGCGCGGCGTCCTCGCCGTGTCGACGGGGAACCATGCGCAGGGCGTGGCGCTCTCCGCCGCGAAGCTGGGCGTGCCCGCCACGATCGTCATGCCCGTCACGACGCCGGAGATAAAGGTCGACGCGGTGCGTTCGTACGGGGCCAGGATCGTCCTCTCGGGCGACGGCTACTCCGCCGCCGCGGTGGAGGCCTCGCGGATGCTGCGCGGCGGCGACTTCGCCTTCATACCGCCGTATGACGACCCGGACGTAATCGCGGGACAGGGGACGGTCGCGAAGGAGCTGCTCGAGCAGGTGCCGGACGTGGACTCGGTCTACGTGCCTGTCGGAGGGGGCGGGCTCGCCGCGGGTGTCGCGGTGTACGTCAAGAGCGTCAAGCCGTCGGTCCGCGTCTACGGCGTCGAGCCGTACGACTCCGACTGCATGTACCGCTCCATCCGCGCAGGGAGGCGCGTGACGCTCAAGAGCCCCGGGCTCTTCGCGGACGGCGTGTGCGTGAAGACCCCGGGCCGAGAGCCGTTCCGCCTGTGCAGGAGGCTGCTGGACGGCATGGTCCGCGTCTCGACGGCAGAGACGTGCGCGGCGATTAGGGATGTCTTCGAGGCGACGCGGGCGGTGTGCGAACCGGCCGGGGCGCTCTCCGTCGCCGCGGCCAGGAAGTCGGCGCGCAGGGGCGAGCGCGCCGTGTGCGTCGTCTCTGGCGCCAACATCAACTTCGATAGGATCCGCTTCGTGATAGAGCAAGTCGCGTCCGAGCGGTCGATGCTCGCGGCGGGCGGTGAGACGTGAGGACGGGGAAGGCGGGCACGACAAGGTTCCTCGGCACGGCATTCCGCGACGGTCCGGCCGGGGCGCGCAATCCCGGAAGACCGGGAATCGGGCTTGCCCGTTGGGGTGGATTTTGGTAAAATGGCGGCAACATGGAAAGACAAGGCACCCACCCCCAGGAGCCCGCTATGACGCAAATCCGACCTGTCCGTTCCGCTGCGCGCGGCGCATTTGCCGCGCTCGCCGTCCTTGCAGCCCTCCACGCGCCCGCCGCCCTGAGGCAGGTCGTGCCCGAAGCCGCCTCCGCGTCCTCGTCCTACGACACGCGCGTGCCGGGAAACGCGGTCGATGGCAGCGGCCTTACCAAGTACGCGCGCGACGGCTGGAAGTTCTGGTCCCATTCCACGGTCCAGAATAGCGACATGTGGATGAGCGCGAAGGACGACACCAACGGCTGGTTCGTCGTGAAGTTCACGAATGCGACGCATCTCGCGCAGATGAAAGTCTGGAACTTCAACATGAACAACTACGTCAGTCGGGGCGTCAAGTCGGCCGACATCTACGTTTCGACTTCCCTCGAGGCGATGTCGTCCGGAACGCCGAACCTTGCCGACACCGCGGTCTGGTCCAATGTCGTCGGCGGAGTGACGTTCTCGCAGGCCTCGGGCAGCTCGTCCTACGTCGGGGACAACGTCAATGTCGTGGCCCTCGGGGGCGCGGAGGCGCTCTATCTCGCGCTGGACATCAAGGGGACCCATGCCGGCGGCAGCAGCGACTACGCGGGCCTGTCCGAGATCGTGTTCTGGGAGAACGCCGAGACACCCGACCCGGAGACGGTCGTGCCAGGCGACGGCGTCACGACGCCGCTCAAGGTGCTGGCCATCGGCAACAGCTTCTCCCGTTCGGCCTATGTGCACCTGCCGGCGATCGCCACCGCCGCGGGGAAGAAGCTCGACCTCCTCAACCTCTACTACGGCGGATGCTCTCTCCAGCAGCACTGGGAACACCACGACGCCACGTCGTTCTACCAGGGCTTCGACAAGTCCGTGACAAGCTCGAGCAGCCCGATCGGCGCGATGACCAAGGACAACGCCACGCTGGACGACATCCTCTCGGCCGAACACTGGGACATCGTGACACTCCAGCAGAATTCGGCGAACAGCGCGACCCTATCGACGTACGAACCGTACTTCGGCAACCTCGTCGCGCTCATTCGCGCGCGCGCGCCTTCGGCAAGGATCTGGATCCACCAGACATGGAGCTGGGCCGAGCCGAAGACCGACAGCTCCGACACGATGTACGATTCGCTGAAGGCGAACTACGACGCGATGCAGGCGACGTACGAGCTGCCCAACCTGATGCCCGTCGGCTACGCGGTTCAGCTCTGCCGCCACAAGCTGGATTTCAATCCTGTTGCGTCCGACAACCAGCACCTGTCCGCTCCGCAGGGCGAGTACATGCAGGGATGCGTCTGGGCCGAGGAGCTGTTCGGCATCGACGCGACGACGATTTCCTATGTGCCGTCCGGAATATCCCCGGACCTCGCCGCGGACCTGCGCGACGTGGCGCACGAGGCGTGCGGGGCTTCGGACCTCTCAGACTACGGAAAGTACGACACGGCGCGAACCTTCGAGTTCCCCGTTTTCGGCACGGCCGAGTCCGGCATGTACGGGCGCACCTATCCCGTGATCGCGGACGGCGTCGTCAAGCAGGTCGTTGAGTTCTCCGAAACGGTCCACACCTGGTCGTTCACGATGCCCGCGGACGCGTCGTCCGTCGAGTATCTCGCCGTTGGCGGCGGCGGCTCGGGCGGAACCTGCGACGGCGGCGGTGGCGCGGGCGGACGGTTCCTCTCCGGCACGCTTTCCGCGGTCGGCGGCGCGGAAGCGAGCGTCAAGGTCGGCGCCGGAGGCATTGCGGTCGGTAAGAAAGGCGAGTCCACGCGCCATCGCGGGCTTCCCGGCGGGATGACGACTCTTCAGGTCGGCGAGACGGTTCTCGAGGCCGCGGGCGGCGGCGGCGGCGGTGCCTACCAGTGGAACGGGACGGACGACCTGGGCGTCGGCGAGAACGGCGGAGGCGATGCATATAGCAAGCAGGTCGGCTCGACGGGCCCGAACGGAACGAAAGGCGGTACATCCGGCGGCGCCACTTCGGCCGGTGGCGGTGCGGGAGCCGGCGGCGACGGGGGAAATGGTCCGGGCGGGAACGTCGGCGGTGCGGGCGGCGTTGGCGTCGCGAGCTCGATTACGGGAACGACGCGCTACTACGCCGCGGGCGGCGGAGGAGGCGTCGGAGGGGATGGCAGCAGCTCGTCTCCCGGTCTTGGCGGCAGCGGCGTCGGCGGCAACGGCGGGCGGTCCTATCAGTCTGAATACGCCACGTCGGGCGTCGACGGTACGGGTTCCGGCGGAGGCGGCGGCGGGCGGGACAAGATCTGCCTTGCCGGCAATGGCGGCAGCGGAACGGTGGTTCTGCGCTATGTGGTCCCGAGCGACCTGCGCGTCTGCACCGTGCAGTTCCTCGGAAAGGACGGCGAAACGCTGAAGACGGAGACGTTGATTTCCGGAACGGACGCAACGCCGCCGGCACCTCCCGAATACGAGGGGTTCTTGTTCAGCGGCTGGAGCGCGGATGTCAAGGCGGTTGCGTCCGACATGGTGGTGCGCGCAATCTACATGGAGGGTTCCGAGACGGACTACGGAACGAGCTGCGTCTTCACTGATGACTATGGCGTGCGCTACCACGTCGAGACCTTCTCAAAGACGGGCGAGACGCTTTCGTTCACGCTTCCTGACGGTGCCTTCCTGTCCGACCTTCTCGTCGTCGGCGGTGGCGGCGGCGGTGGCGGCGAAGGCGGTGGCGGCGGCGGTGCGGTGTACAGCCGATTCGGCGTCCAGATGTCCGCCGGCGAGTATGAAATCACCGTCGGCACGGGCGGCAATGGCGCGACGCCGTTCAACGCCGGCGCGAACGGCGGCGCTTCGTCGGTGACGGGTCCCGGTGGATTTTCCGTGACCGCGCTTGGCGGCGGCGGCGGGTCCGGATGGAGCGCTTTGGGCCCGTCCGACGGCGCGAACGGCGGCGGCGGCTCGCCGACGACCAACGGCACCCAGCCGCCTTCCGCGGGCACGGCGCCTGCCGACGAGTGGCACCACCAGGGCTTCACGGGCGGAACGGCCACGAACACCGGCTCGAGCGGCACGGGCTGCGGAGGCGCGGGCGGAGGCGCGGGCGCGGGCGCCGATGGAGGCGACTCCCTTGTCCTGGGCACGGCGGCGAACAACGATCCGACGGTCGAGTCGGCGGGACGCGGCGGCGACGGCTGGGTCTGCGACATCACCGGCGCGCCGGTTTACTATGCCGGCGGCGGCGGCGGCGGCGTCCGTCGCTCCAACTACAAGATCGGCGGCGCGGGCGGCCTTGGCGGCGGCGGCTCGGGCGCGACGGCCATCGTGGACGCCGAGGGCAATCCGACGGGCGCGGGCATCACGGCGGGCACTGCTGGCGTCGACGGACTTGGCGGCGGCGGTGGCGGCGGCGGATGGAACAAGGACGGCGGAGACGGCGTGGCCGGAAAGAAGGGCGGCAGCGGAGTCGTCGTGCTGCGCTATATGCTGCGAAGCGAGAATGAAGATCGCATATTCACCGTCAGGTTCGTCGACGGCGAGACTGTCCTGAAGGAGGAAGAGGTGCTGGCTGGACGGGCGGCCGAGCCGCCGGAAGCGCCGATTCGGGCCAATAGGGCCTTTATCGGCTGGAGCGCCGACGTTTCGTCGGTAAAGGCGGACATGACGGTTTCGCCCCGCTATTCGTCCGAGTTCGAGCCGACGGCGTGGGGCTACACCTACACCGGCACGCGCTCATGCGCGAAGTTCATGGTCTCGGTTGTCACGAACACGTCGCAGACATGGACGATTCCCGCCGCGCCCCGCGCGAAGTTCGACGTCCTCCTCGTCGGCGGAGGTGCTGGCGGCGGCGGCCTTGGCGGCGGCGGCGGTGGCGCGGTCTATTACAGGAAGGGGCTCGTCATGCCGCAGGGAAGCTTCAGCGTCACAGTGGGGAAAGGCGGCGCGGGCGCCACGGAAAAGAGCGGCACGGCGGCGCCGCATCTCGTCGGAACGAACGGCGGGACGACGACGCTTTCCGCCTCCGGACTCGAAATCGAGGCCGTAGGCGGCAGGACGGGGCGCGGCTGGAAGAAAGGCCAGACCATCCCGGCGGGTGCGAACGGCGGCGGCGGCTCGCCGACGAACGAAGACGACGGTTCTCCGAACGTTGGCACGGCGCCTGCAGACGAGTGGCACCACCAGGGCTTCACGGGCGGAAGGGCCACGAACACCGGCTCGAGCGGCACGGGTTGCGGCGGCGCGGGCGGCGGCGCGGGCGCGGGCGCCGATGGAGGCGACTCGTTCGTCCTGAACACGGCGGCGAACAACGATCCGACGGTCGAGTCGGCGGGACGCGGCGGCGACGGCTGGTGCTGCGACATCACCGGCTCGCCTGTCTACTATGCCGGCGGCGGCGGCGGCGGCATCCGTCGCTCGAACTACAAGCTCGGCGGCGCTGGCGGCCTTGGCGGCGGCGGTTCGGGCTCGACGGCCATCGTGGACGCCCAGGGCGTTCCGACGGGCGCGGGCATCACGATGGGCACGCCTGGCGTCGACGGACTTGGCGGCGGCGGTGGCGGCGGCGGATGGGACAAGGACGGCGGCAGCGTTCGCGGAACGAACGGCGGCAGCGGAGTCGTCATCCTCCGCTGGTCTCTGCCCGGTCCGTTCCTCATGGTCGTGCAGTAGCCTGGCCGGCGGCGCGACGGCCGTCCAAACTTATCCTTGCCTAACAACGTGGGGATTGGGTATAATCTCTCCTAATAGGGACATTTTTCCGTTCGTACAAAAAAAAGGTACTAGACATGAGCGAAAAAATCGAGACGATGACGCCCGAACTCAAGGCGTTCATCGAGGAATGGAAGGCGAAGCCGGGCAACCTCATCATGGTCCTGCACCGCGTCCAGCAGACGTACGGGTACATCCCGCGCAGCATTGCGATCGACATCTCCGAGATGCTCGGCGTTCCGCTGGCGAAGATCTACGGCGTCGTCACGTTCTACAACTTCTTCCGCCTCCAGAAGGCGGGCAAGTACAACGTCCAGGTCTGTCTCGGGACGGCGTGCTACCTGCGCGGCGGCGACGACATCATCAAGGAGTTCGAGCGCCAGCTCGGCGTCGGCCTCAACGCGACGACGCCCGACGGGCTCTTCTCGGTCGAGGCGGTGCGCTGCCTCGGCTGCTGCGGTCTCGCGCCGGTCGCCGTCGTGAACGGCGAGGTGCACGGCAAGCTCGAGACGAAGGACGTCACCCGCATCATCGAGCAGTACCGCAAGATGGGGTGATCCGCGGTTCGTGGCTCGCGATTCGCGAAGTCAACGAGCCACGAACCACGAGCCACGAACCACGAGTCTAACAAGGAAGGACAACTCAAATGGCTAAGCTTACGCTCGCAGACCTGCGCAAGATGCGCGAGGAGAAGCAGAAGGCGCTCGACATGCGCGACTCGTCCAACAAGGACGTCCAGGTCGTCGTCGGCATGGGCACGTGCGGCATCGCCGCCGGCGCGAAGGAGACGTTCACGGCGCTGATCGACACGCTTTCGGAGAAGGGGCTCACGAACGTCCTCGTCCGCCAGACGGGCTGCATGGGCCTGTGCCATTCCGAGCCGACGGTCGAGGTCGTCGTCCCGGGCATGCCGACGGTCATCTACGGGCACGTCGACGCGGCGACGGCGAAGGAGGTCGTCGAGAAGCACATCCTCGGCAAGCAGCTCATCGAGGGCAAGATCCTCGACAAGCCGTCGATCGACATCGTCAAGAATGGTTAAAAGGTTGAAATGTTGAAAGGTTGAAAGGTTTGGCTGGCATCCTTCAACGCGACTTTCAACGATTCAGCTGTTCAACTGTTCAACCTTTCAACTAAGGAGTTAGAAATGGCATACGAATCATACGTACTGGTTTGCGGCGGCACGGCGTGCTGCTCGGGCGGCGGCGACAAGATCGTCGAGGCGTTTGCGCGCGAGCTCGCGTCCGCGGGGCTCAAGGAGAAGGTCCAGGTCGTCGCGACCGGCTGCCTTGGCTTCTGCGAGCAGGGGCCGATCGTCAAGATCCTCCCGCAGGGCACGTTCTACGTGCAGGTGAAGGAGGGCGACGTCAAGGAGATCGTCGCGGAGCACCTCGTGAAGGGGCGCGTCGTGCAGCGTCTCTGCTACGACCCCGAGCAGGCGAAGAAGCTCGTCGCCGAGGCGAACATCCCGTTCTACCAGAAGCAGTACCGCATCGTCCTCAGGAACTGCGGCGTGATCGACCCCGAGAAGATCGAGGACTACATCGCGCGCGACGGCTACAAGGCGATCGAGAAGGTGCTCTTCGAGATGACGCCCGAGCAGGTCGTCGACGA
>Ga0310690_10001175_pt1 | contig 48220 bp, 27 predicted proteins | sample AusTroGonzalo_MG_2_FD_207661 | JGI IMG/M metagenome (GOLD analysis project Ga0310690, IMG submission 207661) | Bovine rumen microbial communities from tropical cattle in Woodstock, Queensland, Australia - Gonzalo_04 (v2) (version 2) | ecosystem: Host-associated > Mammals > Digestive system >... | reverse complement strand
TCACCCTCTACGGTATGACTTTCCAGACATTTCCGGTTCCTAACCAAGTCTTTTTGAATGGTCCTACAACCCCGCGCACGCCGTAACGCACACGGTTTAGGCTCTTCCCATTTCGATCGCCACTACTTTGGGAATCGATGTTTCTTTCTTTTCCTGCAGGTACTAAGATGTTTCAGTTCCCTGCGTTCGCCCCATCTCTCGGATGGTCTGCAGCCTTCAACTGCAGGGGTTACCCCATTCGGATATCTCCGGATCAATTCCTGTTTGCAGATCCCCGGAGCTTTTCGCAGCTTACCACGTCCTTCCTCGCTTTCGGAAGCCAAGGCATCCTCCGTTCGCTCTTGTTCTCTTTCTCGTACTTTGTGAATCACAGTTTGACGACTTCTCGTCTCCTGTGTTACTCGTTTTGCCTCTGAAATTGTAGCCCTACAACTCGAAAAAACTTCGAATTCTTTATCAGACTATAATCTCTTTTTTACCTCGTTATCTCTCTCAGTATTGTCAATGAACTTTGTCTTGTAAACCCCCTCCTTTCGGAAGGGGATGCAAAGGTACACATTTTTTTTTACCCGCCAAATTTTTTTTTAATTTTTTTTAACAATTATCAGACACTGTATAACATTCCCGAAATTTGTTATATATTTGCAAAAAAGAAACGCTTATGCAGACAAGTACAAGAAAAATCCAGACCGCCTTCCGCATCGACGAAAACCTGCTGCGAAGGGCAAAACTGAAGGCAAAACGCGAGGACCGCAGTCTCAACAGCCTGGTTGAAGAAGCATTGGAGAGAATGGTTCCGTCAGAGCTTGAATGGCCAAAAGTGAAGATTTCTGAAGAAATCAAGCCCGAGATCCTCGCCATGCAACTCGGCCCCCTTCATTTTACGGAAGAAGAAATTGCTGCCGATGACAGGCTGGCCCATGCACTTGGCGTCCTATGAGAGTATTTCTTGATACCAATGTAATAATGGATACCCTGATAACAGGGCGTCCGTCTTCCGAAACTTCCACCAAGCTTATAGGCCAGGCCAATTTAGACGAAATCCGTTTCAGCATCTCTTCCCTGAGCATAGCGGATGCAGTCTATTCGTGCCGGAAGGAATACTCCAGGGAAGAACTGCTAAAAAGCATTGATATAATAATGAAGAAATGGCGAGTCCTTCCGCTATCCGAGTGGAACATCTACGACGCCCTCAAGTCAACCTGCCCGGACTTCGAAGACGCCCTTCAAATCGCCATTGCAGAAGGCGATGCGGACGTAATCGTGACCAACAACACCAGACACTTCAAAGGCCACACCGCCCTCGAAGTGGTCACGCCCCAGGAGTTCCTGGATCGCATCAGCGCAGATTAAACGGGTGCGTAAAAAACAACCTGCCCCATTCTTCCACCTTCGCTTCGCTCGTCCCTCCCACTGCGCTACGCTTGTGGGCCCCTCCCGTTCATAGGCCACGGGCGGCCACGTTCCAGAATGGGGCAGGTTGTTTATTACATTTTCCTTATATTTGTTGTCATGAAAAGTATTCCGCGCCGTATCATTATAATTATGGTATCCGCCGCCATGACGGTATCGTTCAATGCCTGCGAACACCTCGGGCAGAACGCCACGGCAACGTGGATGACCGTCATGCGGCGCCTGGGCCTTACCACATCCCGGGCGACCTTAGTGGACTTGACGGAGTATGAAATTGTACGGGTAGGGCCGGACACCCGGAATGTGAGGGGCATATTTTTTTCCGACTTTGTAGAGAAAGACAACTCCAACCACATACGGCCGGCCGTGCGTTTCAGGCACACAAGCGACACGCTACTTGGCGACAAAATGATGCCGCTCTCGCATTTCCGCCGCTTCTACGGCATAGAGGACGGTCGTATAAAGGCGGGGAGGCTGGACCAGTTTGCAGACAGCACCATAGTCCTGCCGGTGCGGAACAAGGACTACGGATATATCTCCCGGATCGAATTCGGGCGAAGGCCGGGCAATCACGGCCGTATCATGGCAAGGAATCCTTTCCGTGCCCTGAGGGACGGGCTGCCCTTGGTGTCGTATTACCCGCCGGACACGGACGTGATATTATTCGACACGAAGGGGGAAATGCTGTACGAGCCCACGGTACAAAATGCCTTCAACGGCAAGGTCTTTCTCGCCGACAGCCTGGGTAACGCATTGTTCATAAACAACTTGCCCGGATACGACGAGTATATGCTGGAACAGCTGAACGCGATCCTGAAGAAACACCCCATGGGCCCCGTCATCATAGACAACGGCAGATACTCCAAATTCAGTTTGTCGCGGGCCAGCTATCAGGAGTACATACAGCAGGACCTGTACCGTCCGGACAGCTGCCTGTTCGTGGTGGGATGCCTATAAAAAGCTGCTGTACACCGTAACGTCCTTGCCCTGATAGGTTCCTTTCCACCGCACGTATTTGGAGTACTTGGAATCAAGGTTGAAAGAGTCCAGTTGCAGGCTGCCCACAGAAACAGACTGGTTTGAACTGCTCTTGAATTGTACTGAAGCAAGGTCGGAAAACTTGTAGTCGGCGGTCCTTATCGTGAAGCTCAGGCTGGATCCGTCGTCATTCTTTGCCTCTACACGAAAATGCTTGGACTCCCTGGTGACGGTAATTTTTTGCTTCGACCAATCGCCATAAACATAGTCCGGCCCCTTCTCGGCACTGAACGACATATGGGAGATAACAGGCAGCACTTCTGCCGTCACTTTACTTTTGATCATCAACGGTTCCGTATCCTGCTTCTTTCTTTCCGTAACTAATACATACATGTTGTTTTCTCCCTCAAAAAGAGACGAAAATGTGATATTCAACGCACATGTCGTATCCTTCACGGCATATCCCAGCTTCTTAAAATCTTTGGTGCATACCCATGTCCTCAGATTCTCGACTTCCTGCTTGTGGACGATGGACAATGCCGGGTTGGCCTTCAGGGCTGTAATCAGCCTGAGATCAATTTTGACAGGTTGGACCGCCATGCCGAAATTATATATTTCCCTGTCATCACAACCGTCATCATAATCGTCTGATTTCGCGGTGGTATTCTCCGTACAATCGATCTCCCCTATGGGCAAATTGAACACTTTATAGCAACGTAAGCCGTTTAACAGCTGTTGCTCGATACATGTCGGAAGCCTGGGATCGGTTTTAGCCTCAAATAAACTGAACATGAAGTCATGCCAATTCTTAGGGGGATCAAAGAAACTCTGCTTGTTTGTTTTGAGGAACGCGTCAAAAATGGCCCTTGGCGAATCTTTTCCGTCCCGCTGCAGTTTTAAGAGGTCAACGATTTTTTTATCGGACGTCTTACTTGCAAGCCACTCAATGAAATAACCGGCACCATAGCCGTGATCCTGGATACTCTTCCCATGTGCAGCCAGCATGGTCCTGCTCAAGCGCTTGATGTTCCTGGGGCACAAATCGCTGACCATCTTGTTCCCGGTAAACTTCTCCAGCCAGGTGGCGATTGCTTCTGAGAGGTATTGCCATTTCTTGGATGTTGAAGTGCCAAAAATACCGCCCCAACCTATTGTAGAGCCCCATCTGGTGTCATATACGGATTCATGGAGCCAATGGAAAGTCTCATGTATCAAGGTTTGCTGCAACTGCCCAAGAAGCTCAGTATTTGGCGTTTTTGTGCCCACAAGGTCGTAAAACTTAGCGACATTCAGATAAACGGCAGACCTGGACGAACAAATTTTGGATGACCTCTGCTCGCCCCAGTTATCTGCACTGAAGTCGGCGGTGATAATATAGGGGACCGCGTTAGCCGAAAACTCAAAACCGAGATCTGTATAAATCTTCTCTATTTTTGGCAATTCCCGTTCAATTATACCTACAATAGTGTCCTTATGCACCTCGTTATCCACATCCCACGACATAGTGTGCCTGAACAAGTAGCTGACGGACGGCTTGTCGGTACTCGTCCCTGGCTCTGTCCCGGCCTTCGTAGAAGCCGAAGACCTTGCAGCAATATCTTCTATCAAGCCTACAATAAAGAATTGATCTTCGCCCTCGGTAGCACATACCTCCGGAAACTCCGCGCTCGCAACGGCACCGTCGTAACTTGTCTCAAGGGGGGCAACGCAATAATCCACTTTATCGTGATACCTATACCATCGGGGGGATTGTTCGACAATCTGCACTTTTTTAGCGTCGCCGGAATAATTGAATCTGATGGTAAAAGGTCTGGCGGTACCGGACTTTGGTATCACCACCTGGTAAAACTGGGACAGATGGTGCTTACCAAAGTTCTTTACCGTGCCCTTTGGAACAGGAGTCACGGCAACCTTGCCGCCGCCGCTGAAAGCCCCGGACGGAAACTCCAGGCATATCTCATCTACCTCCACGAGGCCGCCGGAAGCAGGAACGCTCTTCCAGTCGGCAGCTCCGGCATTGACAAGAGGTTTGTCTTCAAATTCCTTATTGCAGGAAACCAGCACGGTGGCCACCAGAGCCAAAGCAACAATCAAATCTCGCATGGGATAGTTATTTTTTGTAAATATATAACATTTTTCAAAGATATCAACAATTGTAGCGGCAAGCTACCACTCCAGGGCGGCGGCCATGCGGGCGGCGATGGCAGAGGTGCAGAGCCGGCCGATGCTGCCGGCGTGGGTGTGGCCGAGGGAGGCGGCGGAGAGACGGGGATTGTAGTGGAAGCGGCCTTCGTTCACTTCCAGGCCGACTTGCCGGTAGGCGTCGCGGAAGGGGACGCCGGAGAGCACGCGGGAATTGACTTCCTCGACGGTGAAGAGGTGCTCATACAGGGGGTTGTCGAGGATGTGGTCGTTCACCTCTATATAATGTAGCATATAATCCGCCATCTCCAGGCACTCGTGCATCGACTCGAGCACGGGGAAAAGGATATCCTTAAGGAGCTGCAGGTCACGGTGGTAACCGTGCGGCAGGTTGCCGCAGAGCATGGAAATCTCATTCTCCGCCGCCATTATGCGGTTGCAACGGGCGCGCATGATCTCCCACACGTCAGGATTCTTCTTGTGCGGCATGATGCTGGAACCGGTGGTCAGGAAGTCAGGGAAACGGATGAATCCGTAGTTCGGCGACATGTACATGCAGCAGTCCGCCGCGAACTTGTTCAGCGTCAGCGCCAGGCTCCCCAGAGCAGAAGCCACGCATTTCTCTGCCTTCCCCCGGCTCAGCTGTGCGGCTATGCTGTTATAGTCCAGCACCTCGAACCCCAGCAGGCGGGTGGTCATTTCCCTGTCCAGCGGGAAGGAGCCGCCATACCCCGCACCCGAGCCCAAAGGGTTGCTGTTCACTACTTTGTAGGCTCCGTGGAGCATACACACATCGCTTATCAGGGCTTCCGCGTAAGCTCCGAACCACAGGCCGAAAGAGGAAGGCATGGCAATCTGGCCATGGGTATAACCGGGCAGCAGTACCTCCTTGTACTTCTCGCTCAGGTCCTGCAAGATGGTAAACAGCGCCCGCACCTCGTCGCGCACGGCAAGCAGCTGGTCCCGAAGGAAAAGCTTCACGTCCACCAGCACCTGGTCGTTGCGCGAGCGGCCGGAATGGATTTTCTTTCCAACATCGCCCAGCTTACGGGTGAGCAGCAGTTCCACCTGGGAGTGGATATCCTCCACGTCGTCCTCCAGCACGAAGCTGCCGTTCTCCACGCTTTCTGCAATCTCGTCCAGCCCGGCATCCAGAACGGAGAGTTCCTCTTTGCCAAGCAGGCCTATTCTTTCCAGCATGCGTATGTGGGCCTTCGAGCCCATGATGTCGTAGCGCGCGAGCTGCAGGTCCAGGATGCGGTCGTTGCAAACGGTGAACGCTTCCACGCGCTCGTCTGCCGTGGTACCCTTATTCCAAAGTGTTGCCATAGATATTATTAATAATATTGGTGTAAAGCTCGACTGCGGCGGCAATTTCGTCGCAAAGTATGAATTCGTCCGGCCGATGTGAACGTGAAGACTCTCCTGGGCCGATTTTTATGGCGTCGAAGCCCATACGCATCCAGTCGGAAGTGGTGGGCGACGAGAAAGTCTCCAGCCCCAGGGCCTCCACTGCACGCAGCAGCGGCGAGCCGACAAAAGTTGCAGACGAACGGTTGGCGAGGTTCCTGGCAGTCAACGTGCTGCGGCAAAGCGACTGCAACTCCTCCAGCAGTTCAGAATTGTCGTAAACATCGGTGGGACGCACGTCCACGACGAACTTGCAAACGTCCGGAATCACGTTGTGCGCAGTCCCGGAGGCGATCTGAGTCACATTAAGCCGAACCTCCCCCATCAGCGCAGAGTGCCTGGAGAAGCTATGCCCGCGCAGGGCGGCGATATCATCCAGAGCGATATAGAGGGCGTTAACACCCTCAGCCCGTGCTGCATGGCCGGCCACTCCATGAGCCTCGCCGTCCAGCACCAGAAGGCCGCGTTCGCTGGTGGCGGCACGCAGACCTGTGGGCTCACCCACAATCGCCCAGCTGGGTAGACCAAAGGAAGGGTCGGTAGCCAGCAAGCCCTCGGGGGAATAGAGCCAGGCGGCGCCGTCAGCCCCGGAACGCTCCTCTTCGCAGCATAGTGCAAGAAGCAGGTTAAATGGAAGCCTAGCCAAACGTAAGGTCCTGAAACACGCAATCATAGCGGCAACGCTACCTCCGTCGTCATTGCTCCCTAGCCCCCAGATACGGTCGGGGTCGGTACCCGGATCGAATGGGTCGCGGCTGTAACCATTGCAGGGCGGAACCGTGTCGATGTGGGCGTCCAGCACCAGGGTCGGACGGGCAGGGTCGTAGCCTTCCGAGCGAGCGACAATGTTTCCCCGGGCTAACGAAAACGGCACTCCCCAGCGCTCAAAGGCACTGCAGATGAGTCCCCTGACCGCGTCTTCCCCGAAAGAGAGGGATGGCACCGCGACCATCTGCCGGAGCAGTTCAAGCGAATCTTGTAGGAACTGATTCATAAGCATATACGCGTTCCGCCACCAGCCAGCAGACCTGCGGCGTTCATAATAAACACCTCCCTGGCTCCGGAACGCAGGGCGGAGAAGGCCGTTTCCAGCTTGGGAAGCATGCCGTCCGAGACAGTTCCAGATGCCTTAAGTTTCTCGAAATCAGAGGTATCAATCGACTGCAACACGCTGTCGTCGCGCCCCGGATCGGCCAGTACTCCTGGCTTCTCAAAGCAGTACACCAGCCGGGCACCCAGCGCAGCGGCAAGCGAAGCGGCCACCGTGTCTGCATTGGTATTCAGCAACTGCCCCCGGCCGTCGTGATTGATGGCCGACAGCACAGGCACAAAGCCCTGCTCCAAAAGGCTGAGCACAAAGGGAATCCGCACGCTCGCCGGGGTAACGTCACCCACGAAGCCGAAGTCCAGTGTGCTGCCGTCAGAAAGAGTGAGCGGGGGGCGGCGGGATGCCGTTATCACAGCGCCGTCACAACCGGAGAGGCCTACGGCATCGCAGCCCTCACGCTGCAACTGAGCTACGACGCTCTTATTGTACCATCCTGCATAGACCATCGTAACTACTTGCAGGGCAGCGGCATCAGTAACGCGGCGTCCCTCTACTCTTATGGGGGGAACGCCGAGGGCCTCCTGTACGCGGGACGCCAGTACGTTGCCGCCGTGGACCAGCAGTTTGGGGCCTGCCAGCGAGGCGAAATCGCGGCAGAACATCTCGAGCGCGGGCTGGTCATCCAGGATGCGGCCTCCAATTTTGACAACCGTTATCATAGGCTTTCGAGCATTCGTTTCAATACGACCTGTGCAGAAATTTCGCGATTGGCGGCCTCCGGAATTACCAGGCTGCGGGGAGAATCGATCACCTCGTCGGTGACTATTACGTTGCGGCGTACCGGCAGGCAGTGCATAAAGAAGGCGTCGTTGGTGACGGCCATCTGGCGGGCGCTCACCGTCCAGCTGCTGTCCGAACAGAGAATCTGGCCGTAATTGGCCGGTAGGGTGACTCCTGGACAACTCCAGTTCTTGGCGTAAATGAAGTCGGCGCCGGCAAAGGCCTTCATCTGGTCGTACTCTATGCGCGCCCCGGCCGTGAAGCGGGGATCCAGTTCATAGCCCTCGGGGTGAGTGATAACTACCTCATAACCAGCTGCTACCATCCATTCGGCGAAAGAATTGGGAACGGCCTGGGGAAGAGACTTCGGGTGAGGAGCCCAGCTGAGGACCACCTTGGGGCGCTCGACGCGTTTATGCTCGTCTATGGTGATGAGATCGGCGAAGGCCTGGCAAGGGTGTACGGTGGCCGATTCCAGACTTACGACGGGGCGGCAGGAGTACTTTATGAATTGATTCAGAACGGTTTCGGCATAATCGGCCTCGCGGTCCTGGAGGCCGGCAAAGGAGCGGACGCCGATGATGTCGCAGTAGCTCGCCATCACGGGAATGGCCTCCCGGAGATGCTCGGACTTATCACCGTCCATCACTACGCCGAGTTCGGTCTCCAGCCTCCAGCTGTCCTGGCCGACGTTCAAAACAATGGCATTCATGCCAAGGTTCTGGGCGGCCTTCTGGCTGCTCAGGCGAGTGCGGAGACTGCTGTTGAAGAAAACCAAAAGCGCCGTCTTGTTGGTCCCGAGGGACTTCCAGGCGTAACGGTCGGCCTTCACCTGCCGCGCTTCCTGCAAGGCGGCCTTCAGATCTCCAATATCTTTTGCGTACAGAAACTGTTTCATTGCTATTTGTTGCCGGTGACGATTTTGGGGTGCTTTCGTCGCCGGCTGCTGGTTTTTCCGTGAGTCAGCGACGTTTCGGGGACCTAATTGTCGCCGTAAGGTTTTCGAAAGCAGTGAGGAAGCGGTCGGCGTCCTCGCGGGTGAGGCAAAGGGGCGGGAGCAGGCGAATCATATTCGCTCCGGCAACCCCGGTGAAGATATGGTCGCGGTAGAGGAGGTGGCGGCGAAGCTCGGCTACCGGACCGTCGAACTCTATGCCTATCATGAGACCGCGACCGCGTATGTCTCTGATGGAGGGATGCCCGATCGGATCGGGCTTAACGGAGCCGTCATTGCCGGTTTGCGCGGTGGAGCCGTCATTGCCGGCTTGACCGGCAATCTCCCGGCCAACCAGTCCTGCAATCTCCCGAAGCCTCTCCGACAGGTAGTCGCCGCAAGCCAGAGCATTGGCCATAAGCCCCTCGTCCTCAATGATGTCCAGCACCGCAAGAGCGCAGGCGCAGGCCAGATAGTTGCCGCCGAAAGTAGTGCCGAGCATACCCTTGACCGCCTTGAATTCGGGTGAAACAAGTATGCCACCACATGGAAAACCGTTGGCGATGCCCTTTCCCATAGTGATGATTCCGGGACGCACTCCGGCCCACTGGTGGGCGAAAAATCTGCCGCTCCTCCCGTAGCCGCTCTGTACTTCGTCCAGGATAAGCACAGCCCCATAGCGCCGGCACAAATCTGAAAGTCCCTGCAGGAAATCCGCAGAAGGCAGGTTGATACCGCCGCATCCCTGAATACCTTCGATTATCACTCCGGCAACGTCTCCCCCGCGCAGCGCCGCCTCAACCGCCTCCAGGTCGCCGAGCTCGCAGAAGGTCACTTTGTGGTTGGCGTTGAAGGGAGAAACGATGGCGGAATTGTCGGTGACTGCGACTGCCCCGGAAGTCCTGCCATGGAAGCTCTTGCGGAAAGCCACCATGCGGTCGCGGCCGGTGTGGAAGGACGCCAGTTTCATAGCGTTCTCGTTGGACTCGGCGCCGCTGTTGTCCAGAAAGAGGGAGTAATCATCGTAAGCGCTGAGCTCCCCTATCCTCCGAGCAAGCTGCTCCTGTAGCGGATTACGGACGCTGTTGGAATAGAAACCTATACGGGATGCCTGCTCATTCAGCGCACTCAGATACCGAGGATGCGAATGTCCCACGGAAATTACCGCGTGCCCGCCGTAAAGGTCGAGGTACTCGGCGCCTTCGGAATCCCAAACCTTGCAGCCCAGAGCCCGGACAGGAGTCACGTCGAACAAGGAATATACATCGAACAGTTGCATGCTAAAACGCTGTTGCTTTAAGGTGCAGGCCAGTGTCTTCCGGCAGCCCGCACATAAGGTTCATATTCTGCACCGCCTGCCCGGATGCTCCTTTGAGGAGGTTGTCGATTACGGAGCACACTACCAGACGGCCGTCGTGCTTTTCCAGCTGAAGGAGGCACTTGTTGGTTCCCGTAACCTGTTTAAGGTCAACGGGGACCGGGCTCACGAAGGTGAAGGGGGCAGAGGCGTAGAAGTCTTGGTAAAGCTTACGGGCTTCCGCTTCGCTGAGGTCGCATGGGGTGTGAGCTGCGGCGAAGATGCCGCGGGAGAAGCTGCCGCGGAGGGGGATGAAGCTGATCGGAGGGAGGGATGCCCGATCAGGTCGGGCATGACATAAGTGGCTCCCGGGCTGATTGGAAGCGCCCCCCGGCTGACAGGAGATGTTCTCCGGCTGGCGGGAGGGGTTCTCCGGGTAAATGCAAGAGGCGGCGGAGAGGCTGCGGCGTATCTCGGGAAGGTGCTGATGCTCAAAGATTTTGTAGGCCGAGACGTTGTCGTTGCGCCAACTGAAATGAGTGGTAGCGCCAGGCTTAACTCCGGCACCGGTGGAGCCGGTGATAGCGGTCACGCTGATCTCGTCGCGCAGGAGTCCGGCGGCAGCCAGGGGCAGCAGGGCCAGAGTGATGGCGGTAGCAAAGCAACCGGGGTTAGCCACGCTGTCGGCGCCCTTTATAGCCTCCCGCTTTAGCTCAGGCAGACCGTACACGTAGCCACAGGACTCGTCGCGGAAGTCCTGGGCCAGGTCTATTACCTTGAGGCCGGCGGGGCGGGAGTGGGCCGCCCAGAAGTCGCGGCTCGCCCCATGTCCTCCGCAGAGAAAGAGGACGTCGATTCCTGCGGACTCGACGTCCTGCGGACTACTATCCCCCTGCACCCCCAGGGGACGGGGGGCGTTCCCCCCGACACCCCCTGCGTCGGCTATACGAGCCTCCATAATCACTGGCCAACGGTCGGTAAACTTCATATCCGTCTCCCCGAACAAGCCCTCATGCACCTCCCACAGCGCCTTGCCGGCGTTGCTGGAAGACTGCACGAACACGAGCTCCGCTGCCGGATGGTTGAGCAGAAGACGAATCAGCTCGCCGGCGGTGTAGCCGGCGCCTCCTATGATTCCTACCCTAACGTTTTTCATCGGGATGCACGCTGTAATAGGCCCTCAGAGCCGTAGAATTCACTTTGATAAAGCCCTTGGCATCCTCGGCAGTCCAGGCTCTGGCCCCTTCGCCATATTCGCCCAACTTATTGTGTACCAGGTCGTCAAGACTATCGCATCCAACGGTGGAGAAGCTGTATGGCCGGAGTTCCAGAGTCACTGTGCCGTTTACGTTGCGCTGACTGCTTTCCAGCATCGCCTCCATATCGGCCATCACGGGTTCGAAATACTGGCTCTCATGCAGGAACATGCCGTACCAGTTAGCCACCTGGTCTTTCCAGTACTGCTGCCACTTGCTGAGGGTAAATTTCTCCAGAAACTTGTGGGCGCTTATGATGAGCATAGGAGCGGCGGCTTCGAAGCCCACCCGGCCCTTGATGCCGATGATAGTGTCGCCCACATGCATGTCGCGGCCGATTCCGTAGGCGGAACCAATTGCCTCAACTGCACGGATGGCCGCTATAGGGTCGTCGTATGCCTTGCCGTTCACGCTCTTCAGCTCCCCTTTTTCGAACCCCAGAGCCAGTATCTCGCTGCCGGTCTTGCTCACCTGCTTGAGGTAGGCCGTTTCCGGAAGGCCCTGCCTGGAGTCGAGAATCTCGCCGCCGCAGATGGAGGTGCCCCACAGGCCTACATTGTAACTGTACTTAAGTTTGGCGAAGTCAGCCTTGAAGCCGTGGGCGTTCAGGTAATCCACCTCCTCCTGGCGCGAAAGGTTGCCGTCGCGGGTAAGGGTGATGATCTCCACCCCGGGGCAAAGCACCAGGAAGGTCATGTCGAAGCGTACCTGGTCGTTGCCGGCGCCGGTGGAGCCGTGGGCTATGGCGTCCGCCCCTATCTCCTTGGCGTAGCGGGCAATAGCCGCAGCCTGAAAGATGCGCTCGGAAGATACCGAAATGGGATAGGTACCGCCCCGGAGCACATTGCCGTACACCATGTAACGCAGGCTCTTGTCGTAATACTCACGTGTCACGTCCAGGGTGACGTATTTCGCGGCTCCCAGCTTATAGGCGTTTTCTTCATTGGTCCTAAGCTGCTCGGGGCTGAATCCGCCGGTGTCTGCACAAGCCGCATGAACTTCGTACCCCTTTTCCCTGGCGAGGTACATTACCGTATAGGAGGTGTCTAGCCCTCCGCTGAATGCTACTACTACTTTTTTCATTCTCCTGGATGATGTATGGTCAAGTGCTCTCCCGGGTCGTAAAGCAGCCCCGTGCAGAGACACATCTTATAATCGTTAGATTTAAGTATATGGAAATTGCGGCAGCCCTCGCAACCTTTCCAGAACTCCGGATCGTCTGTAAGCTCGGCATAAGGCACGGGGCGGAAGCCGAATTCGTAGTTCATCTTCATCACGGCCGCACCTGTGGTAATGGAGAAAATCTTTGCGGCCGGGAATAGCTTGCGGGACAGGATAAAAGTCTGCTCCTTTATGCGCTTTGCCAGACCCTGGCCCCGGTATTTGTGAGCCACGATAAGGCCGGAATTGGCCACGAAACTCTTTCCTCCCCATGATTCTATGTAGGAAAAGCCTGCGAAATCTCCATCTTCAGTAAGCGCTATCACAGCCTTTCCCGCCTCCATCTTCTCAATAATGTACTCCGGGGTTCGCTTGGCTATACCTGTACGACGCTCAAGTGAGGAAAGATAGATCTCTTCGCAGATTGCTTCGGCATATTTGGCGTGGCTGCCGTCGGCCACCATCACGTCTATGTTCATTTCTACTCTTTTTCGGAGTGCCGGGCCTGAGGCAACGAGAGCCCATAATGGCAAGACAAACCGAGATTGTCAATTGCAATTATCTGGATGAAAAACCGTATTGGAAATAGGTGTTGACGGGTTTTCCTGGGTGTGGGAGGGTTCTACGCCTCCTACACTCGGACTCGGGCCCCCTTGGGGACTATGTGATTTGCCACCGTCATAGACAGTGGCAAATATAGTAATTATTTTTGATTAATCTCCTAGCGTATGTAATCTGGATACCAGCAATCCTGCTCGACTACCTCGGTACAGCTGTAGCTGTTGCCGAAAGTATCCGTGGCCACCACCTTTATCGATGCAGAAGGATCCTTCATGGTGTACTTGTACATGTGGTAGCAGTGGTCCATATAGTCGCTGTTACCAGACTGCAGGACGCCGTTTTTAAACCCCTTGCCCAGCACGCCAAGATGGTAGCCCGACGTCCACCAGTCCTGAGAGCACTGCAGGCCGTAAGTGACCGTGGAATACATGGCGTCATCATGGTACTCTTTGTTCTCTGGCATCAGGCTGGCCTCTCCGGCGAGGATGCCGTTCTCATAGACCTCCACCTTCCAGTTGGCGTCGCTGTTGAATACGTTTATGAGCAGCACGTCGGAGGGATGCGGGTTCTTGAAATAGATGTAGGAGCCTCCATACTTCACTCCGCCTCGGTAGATCCGCATCTGGTAATCCCTGGTATTCATTTTGTCATTGACACCGATGAAGTAGGAATCCACTATATGCTTGCCGGAGAACTCATACACACTGTAGCCGTTGGGAACACCGTCCACTGCAAGATTAGACCACCAGAAGATGCCGCACAAGGCTTCGTGGACATGCTCATAGATGCCGGACCCACCCACATCGGGTACGTTCATGATATAGTGGGTATGGGCGGAGAAAATTTCTGCATGTGAGAAACCCTTTAGCAGCGTCATCACCTTTGAGACGTTATCGCCGCCAAGGCAGTAAGTGATAGGAATATGGACACAGAAAACAACCGTCTTGTCGGATGGTACGTTCGCAAGGTCGGCGGCAAGCCACTCATACTGCTCGTCGGTAAAGCCTCCGCGGTACTTGCGGGGCTCCGTACTGTTCGTCCATATTATATTGCGCATGCAGACGACATGGACATCTCCTCTGTTGAAGGAATAGTTAATTGGCCCGAAACAATCCTCAAAAGCGCGCTGAGCCTTCAGGAAAAGAGTGCTGGAAGTTGCGTCGGTCTTAAGCTCGTTTCCGGAGGAGGTGTAAAAATAGGTATAATCGTGGTTGCCTATGGTCTGGAACACGGGCATATTTATCTGGCTGCAATAGTAGCGCATGGTAGGGAGACCTCCGGTAGAGTTGCGGCTGTCTTCGTTATAGATAACGTCTCCCAGCGTGACTGCGTAGCAGGGCAGCGAATACCCGGCCGCGCAGGCATTGATTGCGGGCACGGATTCATCCCGGAAACGGTCTGAATTAACGAGTGGCTGACCTTCACGCTTGGCATTGTGTGCCTGGGGGTCGGCCAGGGCGAAGATGACGAACCGATCCTCCACCGCCTGCCGCTCAAGGGTAAAGTCGTAGGCGGTGCAGCCAGCCAGCCTCCGCTTGTAGAAGTCGGGGCAACCGTTTGCATTCTTGGAAATAACGGCATCGGAAGGCATGGAAAGGTAGAAATACCACACGTCATCGTTGTCTGGCAGGGTATAATGTCCCTCTGCGTCGGTTACGGCCACGTCGAAGCCATTGGAAACACTCACTCCGGCCGCCGGCGAGCCGTCGGAATAAAGCACATGTCCTTCCACCTGGTTAATAGGCTCCGCATGCGTATTGCAGACGGCATGAATTGTATGTTTGGACGAAGCATTCTCCGTTCCTGCAAGCCAGGAAGTGTAGTTGGAGGTAGTTATGGGGATGACCGAACCATTGAGCGCTACCGAGCCTTCTACGCTTACGGGACTGCTGGAAGTGCCGATGGAGGTTTTTGCAGAAGTACCACCGTAATACCCGACAACCATTCCCAGGCTGCTGTTCCCCTCGGATACGCTCGCGAGCGTGCAGTCAACGGAGCACCCCTGACCGTAGGTGGCGGCGTTATTACTCAGGTTGCCGATAAGCCCTCCCTGAGCATATAGCGCAACCTTGGTGCGGATATCGCCAGTATTGCGGCTGTCGGACAGGGTATGGGTGAGAGCATGGAAGCCACATAGTCCGCCGGCGGTGGAAGTAGAAGAAGTGGATTCTATGATGATATCCCCTTCGTTGCGGCAGTTAATGATACGTCCTGTTCCTGCCTGGATACCTGCAAAACGTCCCTTTCCGTTACCGTAAACCGTAATGATACCAGTATTTACACAATCCTCAGTGCGGTTGCTCACAGAGGACGACTCCTTATTGGGCCAGCCGACTATGCCCGCTACTGCCGTATTGCCGTCTGTAGCGTCGAAATCGACCGTGATGTTGCCGCTGTTTGTACAGGAGAGAATACTGGTTACAGCCTGATCCGGAGAGTAGTACTCGCCACCGCAGATACCGCCGACGTCCAAAATGCAGCAGGTAAAATATGCTGTGCGGCCTGAGGCAATGGCGTTCGCAAAGATGCTGCCGCTGTTGGTGCAGGATTTGACCTCCCCACAGGGAGAGCCTGCGATTCCGCCTATCTGGTGACGTTCAGAATCGGCTGAAATGGACTCTATGCCGGTGAAGTCGAAATGGATCTCACCGCTGTTGGAACAGTCGGCGAGCGAGAAGCCGGTGTAACCATAGCCCACGACGCCTCCCATGCTCACGAGGGCCTCGGAGATACCGCCTATAGCAGACGAGCCCGCAGGATGATGGGCGCTGAACACCAGATTGCCGGAGTTGCTGCTGGAAGAAACTACAGCCGTCTGGTATCCGGCGATGCCACCTATGCCCACTCCCTTCACGGAGGAGCTGCTCACGAAGGAGATGCCGCCCTCGTTGAGGCAGGAGCTGATGGGGCCGGACGAATAGGCCGCAATGCCTCCTATAACCACCGGCCCGGAGGAAGGAGCACTGCGGTTGATACTGACCGACGCCCGGTTGACCACGTTCTCAATGGTGCCGGAATTATTGAGCACTACTGGAGAGAATACATCTGCAGAGGGCTGGAATGAACCTTCCACCGTAAAATCCTTAAGCGTGCCTGAACTGGAGGCAAAGAGCGGTGCGCCAGGGTTGGAAATGGTGTGGCCGCGGCCGTCGAAGACTCCGTCGAACGCAGCCGCCGAGACCGATTCGCCCTGAAGGTCAATGTCTGCGAGCAGGACGGCATCGCCTGCAGGAGCGGCGAGGAAGGCACGCAGTTCCTCAGCATTACTGATGCCTCCGGCGGGGTCGGGAGTATAGTCAATGGTACTCGAATAGATATGCCCTGCCTGGCAGGCCTTGGAAAGCTCGGCGGACCGGGTCATGGTTCCGCCGTTTACATCCGTTATCACCACGCGGATGCCACCCTGGGTCAGATCGGAAGCCGGGATCGCAATAAACCAGCCGCTGCCGGCAGGTGCGCCTCCCGGGCAACTTACGCTGACTGTGCTCATATTGCCGCCCGCGGGCGTAAGTGATTCAAAATCTGTGGCGAACTTGCCTGCAAGCGGCAGAGAGCCGAGCGACGTCAAGCTGATGCCGGAAATCGGGGTATCGGTGACGGGGGTAATGTTGATCAACGCAACCTGATAGGCAAAACTGATCTTGCCGCTGTCTGATCGGCCCAGCATCACAAGCGCCGCAGGATCGTAACTACCGGAAAGCCATTTCTGCTCGGAAGGAATAGTGATTACAGCACTGCCTGCAGCATAATCGGACACCGCCGAAGGAGGATATGCCGCATAATAAGGGGCTTCCACCCCGGCCAGTTCGAACACCGCACTGGAAGATTTGGCGGGCAAGCCTGACAGCGGAAGGGAGTTCACCCCGTTTACGGAGATGACGTCCCCGTCGGACCAATAATTTGGATACTTGTTTCCGGACTTTTCGCCAAGGGCAGTCTTGGTCTGATCCAGAGAAACCTCAAGCATCACAGGCTCCGGCAGCTCCTGCTCCCTTACACATGAGCACAGGAGCGGTGCGACCACAAAAAACAGGTGTAATCCTTTATTCATACTTTTAAAGCTCTACGAATACGAACGAATGAGGCTGTAACTCAAGGAGCAGTGTTCCGTCCGGCTGCAGGGCCACGGGGTATTCGGTGTACATACTGAACTGGTCCGTGATGTGGCAGCGGACACGCTCGTCGAATTTGCCGCCGGCGAGACTCAGCGTCACATTCTTTACGGAAGTGATATTGTCGTCCATCACGTAGCGGCTCACAAGGATACCCAGACGTCCGTCGGCACCCCGGGCGGCGGTCACGCGCACGTCGGGAATGTCGCAGGAGGCCGCCACCTGAGTACCGAGCTTCTTAAGCTTTCCCCATGCATACAAGGCCCAATAGGACCAGATAGGAGTGTCGCTGAGCGAGTCGAACAGGCCGTTGAACCTGGTTCCTGAAGTCCATACGTAGTACATCAACATATCGGTGGGCGTCTCCTGGCAGATTTGCATCGCGGCACACACAAAGGCTCCGGCCTTGGGGCTGGACATCGTGCGAGCAGAATAGGGATAGTCGTCCGTCCAGCTTTTTATGTAGTTCCATTCGTTCAGGAAAGACTCGGCGTTCTGGTAGCCATACTTATCCAGCAATGCTCGCACCTGATAAGCATAGTCGGCATAAACGGTGGGATCGCTCTCATAGATATGCCAGGCAAAGAAATCCAACGGAACACCGCGACGCTGCATTTCGGATAGCAGAAGTTCATACCAGACCGGCACCTCGCGCGAGCCGGGATCCGTTCCGGACATGGCAGGCCCGCCTATGCTAAGATGAGGGAAGCAGCCCTTTAGATGCTTCACGGCCACCTCAAAGAAGTCGTAGAACTCCTCTGGAGAACCGGCCCAGCAGCGGGGATCCACTTTCCATTTGTCATTGTCCCACTCCAGGTTGGGCTCGTTCCAAACTTCCCAATAGCGGATATTGTAATGGAAACCGTCTGCCCAGCCCTCGTTGTAATGGCGGATGATGTGCTCACATACCTTCGCCCACTTCTTGTTGTCCCTTGGAGGATAGATGTTGTACTTCTTGAGCGGCTGGTTCTCAATGCTCTGTCCCAGACGGTAGAAGACCTCCACGCCTGCATCCTGGATACTCTTTACGTAGCGGTCCGTGAGAGTAAAGTCGTAGGACTCCGGATTGTCAGGGTTCTTGGAGAAATCCGGGAAGATGATGGAAATATCCACCACGTGCTCGCCATAAGCGCTGTAGCCAGCCGCGTCGTGATTGCGGGAATAGCCCACGTTGGCAGCCTTGAAATAGCCCGTGGTGCCGGTATAAACCTGCTCGGCATTGTTGATGCGCGGGCCGTTGTTCACGGCGTTCATGCGTTTCACGGGGCCCAGGGGAGAATCAGGAGAAACTACAATCTGAGCGGATGACAACGGTGCAAAGGCAAGCAGCGCAAGCAAACAGATTATCGTGTTTCTCATTTGAGCAAAATACTATTATCTCGCTTTACAAACTGGATTGATATGCCGAAGGGGTCCTTCATCATGGCGCCGTCGAAGCCGGGAGCCTTTTCATGCACTACCAGGGTAGCTCCGGCCTTCAGCATCTTCTCTATATCTGCATCCACATCCCTGGAGGTGAAGCCGAAGTGCAGGGTAAGGGGGTCCATAGCGGCGTAATCCGGAGCTACGGGCTGAGTACGGGCACGATACAGCTCCAGAGCAACACGACCGGATGCATCTACGATGAAGGTGGTGTGGGTTTCATCATCCTTCTGTTTGGTGATGGTGAATCCCAGGTTCTTGCACCACCAGTCGGCCACAGCTATGGGGTCTGCAACATCTATGGCAGGATGCTCCAGAACGTATCCTTCCGGGTTGACGAGTTCATTTTCACCCTTAGGTGCGCATCCAAAAAGAGCGGCAAGGGAAGCTAGTGTAATCATAATCTTTTTCATCATATCGGTGGTTAAAATTTAACAGGATATATGCGGGTTACAAAGCGCTGAGGCCCGGAACCGGGCTGGCGCTGCACGTCCACGCGTATCACGGGGCGTTCGTGTTTTTCGTGCATGGCCTCGCTGTACCAGTCTGTGTCTATGCCGGCACCGGAACCGTAAGGACCGGAAAGATTTATACGCAGTCCGGCACTACCGTCAGTATAAACAAAGTCCCATGGGCCTGTCTGGACGAGAGAGCCTGGCCCCAGGCAGTTGCGGAGGGTAAGCCGGCCACCGGAAGGACCGTTCACTTCATCCTCAATAAGAAAGTAGCTCCCGTTCACAAAAGAAATGCTGCGCCTGTGGGTGAGGCCCTCGTAAGCCTGGTGCCTCACGCTCAGAAAGCCTTTTAGCGGGTCCCAGGCAAGAACTTCCGGTTCCGGGTCGTCGTAATCCCTGTCGTCAAGAGTAATGGTATTGTGACGGGCGGTCTGCTTGAAATAGGCGCGCTGGCGCTCTATTTCCTCGTCGCCTGAGTATGTGTATGCACCGGCATCGGGCATAAGCACCTTTCCGTATGCCCAGAGTTCAAAGGTACCGAAGTCGGGCTGTGCATGCCACATTCCGCGTCTGGTGGCCTTTACGGGCATTATTATGCTGTCGGGCGACCTGCCGCTGCGGAAAGTGTAGAAACCGCTGTCTGGATGACCGGACGAAGCGGCCGACTGCTCAACGCGGGCGTCGCAGTATCCGTCCACATCCTCCAGCAGTCCGGCATCCGCCAGGTCGTTGTGCCGGCGGGCGTCGCTGAAGCAAGGGTGAGTGCCGTCCGGATATTGGTAGTCCAGATAATAATTGGTCATGCGTACCAGCTGCTCCAGGCATTCGGGAGGAAAAAGGTCCAGTTTGTTGTTCCTGACCGCTACCTGGATGGCATCATTGTAGGATTCTACGAAGCCGATGTGATAGCCAGGATCCAACTCAAAGTGGCAACCGTCAGGATAGGACTGGCGAAAGATTTCTGCATTCAGATTATCTACTCCTGCCTTTACCCATGCCCCTGCATCCTTGAATTCCGGGAAGCAGATACCGGCGCGTATGATGCCTGAAGACTGGTGTATGAGGTGGTTCCCTGAAGGACTGAAAGACTCCATCAGGACCGACGCATTACGGTGGTACTCCCTCAGGAATTCCATAAGGAACTCCGGGGAGAAGCTGCGGGAGGAAAGCATAAGCGAGAACTGCCTGGGCCAGCGAAGAAGGCGGATTCCCACCTCCAGCGGCCTCCATGCAAAGCACTCGTTGGGAGCATCAATAGCTATACTGCCGCTGCTCACTGTGCCTTTCTGGTCTATGTCGAAAGCTTTGTAGGGGTTCTTGCACACCCAGTCGCGGAACTCATACACATACTCCCGGGCGTACTTCTCCTGCCCCGTGGTGCGGTACATCTTCCCAAGGGAAGTCCACCAACCATGACGATGAAGCTGCACGCGCATTTCTATATCCTTCACGGGCCAGTATTCCCAGTCGATGTCGCGTCCGTAATTCCAGACCGGGTCTTCCAGCACGTGAAAAGTGTGCCTCAGCGCATCGTCGGCCCAAAGGCTGTCCTTGCCGGAGGCGTCAACAGACTCCTGTCCCGGGATGTAAACGTCCTGTCGCTCCCGGTAGTAGTCCATAAGAGCGGCTGCCGCTTTTCCCCAATGCTCCTTCTCGCAAAGTGCCTTCACCTCTTCCATACCAGGGAGGTCCAAGTCCAGAAGAGCAAAGACATCCTCTCCCGCCGCGTGGCGGCAGGAGAGGCATGACAAAAGGCAAATGAAGCAGAGGAAATGCTTCATCAGTTAAATGCCACTTTTACGACTACCGGAAGGTGGTCGGAAGCGGTGCGGACTTCATCGTCCTCGGCAGTATATGTCCGGCGGACTGTCTTGTACTCAACCGGTGTGATAGTTTGAGAATTGCCGCTTTTCGTCAGGACATAGTCCAGACGGCGCCAGGGACGATCCTTGGTGAAGGACGTCCAAGGGTACATATAGCTATGGCTGCTTCCGCTAAGCGTCCCGCAATACTTTTGATAGAAGGACGTCATATTGCCATCGGCCTTTATCTTGGCATATGCATCCGTCCAATAGGAGGTAAGCGTTGTATAATTGGGCGTGGTATCATGCGGTTCAGCGTCTTCCTGAGGACCATAGTTCAAGTCTCCTACGACGATGATGGGCAGGGCACCGTTCACCTTCGCCCTTGCAAAAGTTTCAAGGCTTTGGGTATTGTAGGTGTTCTTCTGCTGGTCGGAGGCCGATTCACCGATATAGGTGGCGAAGTGCGTGACGAAGAAATAGAACTGTTTGCCGGATACTTTGTGGGTGAACTTGGCCCAGACGCAGGTGTGGCGTCCGGCGCTGTTCTCATAGGCGTTTTTCTTATTGGACCAATAATCATTCTCCGTCTGGCTGATCCAGACATAACTTTCTTCTTCCAGCGTGAGGGTATTCTTGTTGTAGGCAAAGCCGTTGGCATATGACATCGTGGCGGAATAGGAGTAATTGAGGACGGTGCCGCTTCTATCCACTTTGTTGGGATATTCCAGATACCATCCATAATTGGAGGTAGTCATCCCTCCTGCCCCCGCCATGGCCTTGACGTCATATTTCCCGCCAGAGAGGTAGTCCGAGCTGAGTTCGTTGAAGCCGATGATATCCGCTCCCAGTCCGGCTATGGTGTAACCCATGCACTCCTGTACGTCCTCCCGGTCCATGGAAATATAATCATAATAGGTCCCCGTGCGGTTCTCCGCCTGCTTGAGGTTATACACCGCCACGGTGACAGAAGGAGGGGTAACTGTTGGAGTGCCGCCACTTTCGGAAGTGAGGCTGTTGATAGCCAAGAGGTTCTCCGTACGGCCGGCAGCGTAGGTCTTCGACTCGAACTGTACCAATTCCGTACCACTGAGCTCTTGACCGTCGCCCCAGAACTTCAGGCGCATAAAGGCACCGTCGCTCTGATACACCAGAGCCTCGATGCCGGAGGCGTAGACCTGGGCAGGAATAGCCACGTAGAAATAGGTGTCCGAACCAGTGAGGGTTACGGGGCAGTTGTAAGTCAGTGTACCTTCAGTACCTCCATTAAATGAACCGGTAAAGCCTCCCGGGCCGACTGTAAGGTCAAAATCGCCATAAAGGCACTCATCTCCCAGACTGTTGAGCTCTATCTTGGTCAACGTGGCGCTTCCCTTGAGGGCGAAGCGCAGGATGCCGCAGAAATTCTTCAGCTGGACACCATATTTGCCATTCACGTAAGTGGCATTGCCATATGCGGCCGCCGCGGCGCTGTCAAAAGTGCCGGCAGAATAACTCTGTGTGGCGGGAAGACTGATTGTCCTTGCCTCATTAGTTCCTGGGTAGAGCACCTTGTAGGGTGCAGAAAGGGAACCGGAAACCGTAAATTCCGCCACCTTCTTATCGTCGTATGTGCTGGTAAGTGCGGAACTCTTGGTACCGTTCACGGAAATCCTGTCTCCGGTTTTCCAGTGAACCTCGTAGGTGCCACTGCCATCAGGCCCACTGAGAGTGGTTTTTGTGCTGGCATCTTCCGGGAGGGAGATGCTGAGAACCATTCCGTCAACGGTTTCATCGACTAAATCCTTGTTGCATGAAAGGGCAAGCATCGCAAGCCCGATAAGCATAACTATCTTCTTCATCGTTCAATAATATTTTTGCTGTCGTCAGTTACTATCAGCGGGCGGGCGTCCGGCTTGCGGAAATGGAATCGCACATTGGACAGATATACGTTGTTTGCGTGACGTATATAGAGGCCACCTGCGGGCAAGCTGTGACCAAGCTTACGGTTTTCCGGATAAGTATCTTCTGCCTCCGGTACGGGAATGTCCACCATTTCGGCAGTCCCGCCGCCAGGAGAGGTAATGTCTATGTTGGAAAGATAGATATCTTCTGCATACAGCCCCGGCACGCCGGTGATGGAGCTGGACATCATGCTCTCCGCGACTGCAGTAACTCCGCTGATGGTGATGCCCCTCAGCTTGCTTGCGCTGCAGTCGCTGCCACGGCGGCCCAGACGGATAAAAATGGGCGTCTGGACATCCCGCATGGAAATATTGCTGATGTTGACGTTTTCGCAAATGCCTCCGTCCACCACCTCTACGGCAATTCCGGAGATTACTGTGACGGGAGCGGTGACGCCGGCAATCTTGGTAGACCAGTGCCGGAAGTTATCTTCGCTGGCTGCACGGACGGTGATATTGCTTATGGCAATGTTGCGGTAACCGCAACTCGACCCAGTACCAAGCTTGATGGCGTTGCAGTTGGATGCGGCCACGCAATTGCTCACGGAGACGTTCTCACACAGATTGTCGCCGGCCCCCTTGAGGCAGATGGCATCGTCCTCGCAGTCGAATATACAGTTCGTCACAACAACGTCCTTCGACTCTATGTCTATGCCGTCGTTGTTGTAATTGCAGTGCGAATATACCTTCACGCCGCTCACCCGCACACCCTCGCAGTCTGTGTAGTACTGCACCCAGTGTGCTGAATTCTCCAAGCGAATATCCTTCACCACCACGTTCTTGCAATTGCGGAACAGGATAATCATGGGGCGGCCGCCGGGATCCGCCTTGCCCACATTGAACGCAGGGTCTCCTCCCTGTCCGTCTATGGTGCCGGGGCCGGTGACTGCAATGTTCTCCTGGAAATCCGCATGAATCAAGCCGCAATGGGGAGACCTTCTGCCGTCGGCATATACGGTGTGGGCTTTCTCGTAAGAGGGAATATCGGCCAGGCCAAGCAGCCGGGCCCCCATCTCCAGATGAAGCTCCACTCCGGACTTAAGCTCAACGGGGCCGGTAAGGTATTCCCCTGCGGGGATGATTACGGTACCGCCGCCGGCCCTGTGAACCTTGTCTATAGCCTTCTGGATTACCGGGGCATTGTCCCTCCGGGAGCCCTCGCGGGCTCCCATCCGGGTTATCACAACGCTGCGGCCGCCCCCATAAACGGGAAGGGCAAACAGAACAGCCGTCAACAACAGTAACTTTCTCATTAGAAGCTATCTACAAAAGTAGGAGGATTGGTAATATTGTCGGGGTGATTGTTTCGTCCTACAAGTGCCGAATTCACATTGCTTTCATCAATTTCCTTATTCTGACAAATCGTGCCTTTTTTAATCTTACAACCCTTGAAATCCCAATCACGCTTGGAAGAAACGGAAATGAACAGACCGGCAGCTCCACTACCAGTAAAACTACCCTCACCAGATCCGGAAATAGTATGGCGGCCTTGGGAATCTCCATTTGTGGTTCCCACATTACAATTGGTGAAAGCTACGGTACTGGAACTTCCTTGTCCGACTATTCCGCCTACAAAGCAGTTAGGAGAAGAGCCTGTAGTCCTGACTGTTGCATCATTGGTCAAATCATGGGGATTGGAAATACCCATATATCCCACTATACCACCAACTACGCCGGTTGTACCATTTGATTTAGTATTATAACGACAATAATTAATGGGACCAGTGTTGACACAACCTGTAGGATTTGTCGTAGCGTAGCCGATTATACCGCCCATACGCACCGGAACCTGATTATACACCGCAATAGCACCGGAATTTGAGCAATTGTAGAATATCTTTGATCCTTTTGCTCCAATACCGGCTATGCCACCTATGTAGGTCATTGCTGTAACCGAGTTATCTTTGGCTGCCATATTTTCTCCATTGGCTACATAGGGACAACTTATCTTTCCGGAATTGGTGAGATAAGAGAAAGTGCATTCATCATCAGTAGTAATACCACCGATTACACCGCCTAAGAAGACCTGATGAGAAACAGTAATGGACTTGATTGTCAAATCGCCGGCATTGGAGGCATAATCCATGGAGCAAGCCTCGGTTGCGCAGCCCAGGACACCGCCTATATGACTGTCATAACGTTCATTGCCCTCGTATGTAATGCCTGCGGACTCCAGGTTCTTCACGTATGCCATGTCAGTTCCTGCGCCGGCACATAAGCCCACGACTCCTCCCATTGCAACGCGGTCGGATGCAGATGTGTCGGAAACAGTCCCGGAATTGTAATTGTACTTGGAAGCCGTACCGGTAAGTTTTGCAACGCCGGCAATACGTCCCACCACGCCACCTATATTTACTCCGTTAGGTATAGAGCCGGAACCTGTTCCGGAATTGGAAACGGCGCCGGTATTGAAGGCGTTGGAAACTGTTATGCCGTAAATGATACCGGCCACGCCGCCCACGCATACAGGCCTGCTGTTGGCGGAACTGCCGCTGTTGGACACATCTCCGGTATTGTCACAATTCGTGATACCGGCATCACTCTCAGAAGTAATACCGCCTACACAAAGGTATCCGCCGCTGTCTCCGGTATTGATGACGGCAGCCTTGTTATGGCAATTGTTGAGTGGTGCATTGCCGTTGTTGTAACCGACGATACCGCCCACCTGCAAGTAGTAATCCTTACCGCCTGCCATCTGGGCCGCAGAGGAAATCTTGCCCTTGTTGGTAGAAGACGCAATGGGAGCTTCCGCACGGCCGACTATACCGGCAACAAGGAAGTGGCGGGATACCTTGGCATTGCCTGTAACTGTAATATCGCCGTCATTATCGGCAGTGACGGCAAAAACAGCTTTACCTGCCGCACCTCCTATGTAAGACTCATAGGTGGAAGTAAGGGCGTCAATTGTGATGTCGCCGGCGGCCATATTCTTGGAACCGGACTCAATGGGGCCGTTGGCAAGACCGGTAAGACCGCCCAAGAACAGTGTGGTACATTTAAGCTTCTTGACGGTAATGGGGCCGCTGTTGGTTACCTTCATGGTACCATTGGTATGCAGACGGCCTGCAACACCGCCGACGTAGATGTACTTGCCGGACTGCGTCTCCGTATCCACTACCACTGCACCGTAGTTGGTGGCGGGAGCGCCTGAGTACTTACCGGTGATGGAGTGCTCGTTCTTGCTGTCCGTAGAACCTACTACGCCGCCGTAGAACGGGTTCTGGGCGCTATTCTTACCGGTAATGGTAACGGTACCTCCGTTGCTGCAATTCTCAATGCTTCCGGCTGTACGACCGGCAACGCCACCCACGAAGGTATATCCTGCACCGCTGATCTGCTGACTATAGGTCACTTTACCGGTATTCAGACAGTCGGCAAGGGGAACATCGGCAGACATGGAACCGACAACACCGCCTACACCATTATAGTTGTTGGATGTTCTCTCGAACTCGCCGCCGATGTTGAGGTCCATGGCGTTGGTACAGTTGAAGACGGGCCTTGTAGAGAATCCGACTACTCCTCCGATATACAGGTTGCCTTCCGTAGTTGCTCCGGTAAAGTTAATCGCACCGCCGGTGGACTTACAGGCGTCAAGTGTATTTTCTGCAACTTCATTGGATGCAACAACACCGCCGATAAAGGTCTTATAAGTAACTTCCGCGCTGTAGTTGATGGTACCGCTGTTGGTGAGTTCGGTAACGGCAGCACCCTCGTCGCAACGGCCTATCACGCCGCCGATCAACCTGGCAGTGGAGCCGCCGACGGCAGCCACGTTAAGGGTACCGGCGTTGGAGAGACCAGAATAGCTGTCCTTCTCCCTGTTGAGACGGCCGACTACACCGCCCTGGCAGAGATATGTACCTGCAGAACTTCCGGCTTCGGTGGTCACCGTTGCGGCGCTCTCATTGGAGCATGCCTCGATGCTACCCTTGCCCATACCAATGACGCCGCCGAGATGGAGAGCCTTGGCGGTAGAGCAGGCAGCACCTACAGTCACTGCGCCGCTGTTGGAGCATTCGCTGATGCTCTCGGCCTTTTCTACCTGATAGCCAAGCACGCCGCCTATGTAGAGATTCTCTCCGAGAGCAGCGTTGCAGGTAACGGAACCATAGTTGCTGCAACCGGAAATATTACCCTGTACGCTAGGTTCGCCGCCCTTCTGGGTACGACCGACCACGCCGCCTATGGATGTCTGGCTGGAGTTCTTGACGCCATTGTTCCCAAAGACCACAGTAGCCGAATTCGAACACTTTGTCAGGGTGCCGCCGCGGTTGTTGCCCACAAGGCCGCCAAGCTGGCAGTCCGAGGAAAGCGCAGTGGCCGGAGTGTAATTGATGGAACCCCTTGCATTACATCTTACAAGGCTCGCCGGGGCAGATTTTGATGCAGATTCGAGTACCTTGGCGAAGATTCCCCAGTTCACGCTCTCCGCATCGGTGACGCTGATGCCCGACTCCAGGGTAAGGTTTTTCACGGTACCGTAAAGCGTGCCGAACATAGGCTTGTCCAAACCGGCTATGGTCTTTCCGTTGCCGTCGAAGTTGCCCCTGTAGCCTTCCAGAGTCTTGAAGGATTTCCTTGCAGTCTGGGAAAGGCTGAGCTTGGTTCCGCTGATTTCTACACGGGCATCGATTGTCTTGTTTCCAGCAGCAACAACATCTGAGAATTCCAGGAAGTCTGAAACGCTGGTAATGAGCATGAAGGTACCGTCGTTCTGGATAGACTTTACGGTAACCTTGATGTCGCTGATGTTCATACGGGCAGAGTTGCCGGTGACATCCGCACGTGCGCCAAAGGCGAGGCGGGCGCCCCTGCCGACGCCGGAAATGGTGACTTTATAAGTATTCCATTCGCTCTTTTCTGCGAGGGTGAATTCCTGCACGTTGCCCGTCAGGTCGAGATTGTTCACATCGTTGTCTTTCAGCTCCTTATAATCGCCTGCCGGCTGTACGGCCACAATAGCATTCGTAGTAGCAAAGGAGCCGCTGGACTCACTGTAATAAGCGCTGGCGGTAATTTCCACCTCCACCGTAGCCGCTTTGCCCTCGGGAATGCAGTTAAAGGCAGGAGTCACGATATGGGTGACCTTGCCGCTTCCCACCAGCTTGAGGTAGCCCGGGTGGATGTATATATTCTTGTTTGCTCCCTGGGCCCAGTTTGCCAGACGGCTGGCGGCCACTGGCTTGGCCTGAGCTGAAAGCTGCTTCTCGCCGGAAGTTTCCGCAGCCTGATAGGATGCGACTTCCACAGTAGTGAAGGAAGTACCCTGGGCGGCCTCGGTAGGGAACCAGCCGGCACCCTGGCCGATAAGGTCGCAGTCCCAGCAGAGCTCGCCGAAGTCTTCCGCGAGAATCACGGCACCTTCGGAAACCTCCGTTTCCGGCACCTGTACAATCTCGAATTCCTTTGCAGTAACAGGCAAGGCACCGCTTGTCAGGTTGTTGGTCTCGTCCTTGACCGTCACAAAATAAGTAGTGCCGGGCTCGAGGCCGCTGATGCAGAACCTCGGTGCCTTGGCCCCCCAGCATGCATTTGCAGCATCTACAGCATAGCTGCTCACAAGAGTACTGCAGGCTGAGTCGGAATACACGGAAATGGTGTATGCATTCTCATGGGAGGAAGCCCAGCAGATGACCGCCGTAGAGCTGGTAACGTTCTCTGCAGTAATGGCAAAGTCGCCGGCCTGCCCATAGCCGAAGGCGGCAGGAGAATAAACCTTCCCCGCCTCAAGAGCCGCTTTGAGATTTGCTGTCTTGCTGAATGAACCTCCGTCGGAATCAAACATTTCCACCTTAAGCTCGCCGCTTACTCCGGCAGGCACGCAGATGAAGAATTCTGCGGGCAGGGCGACGGGAGCCGCAGCCGTCAGCTCAACCACGTTGGAGACGGTCTTTGCCTCGGAAGCGCTGAAGTCTGTGGTGAAAGAGCCGCTGAGGGCCGCCCCTTCCGCACCGGTGAGCTTGATGCTGCTGATGGACGCATCGCCGAAAAGGCTAAGGTGAAGGACGCTCACGAAAGGACTGAGAGTCACCTTGGAATCATCTTCACTCTTGCCGGTCATGACGAATGCCGCAGGGTCATAAGAACCCTCAACGTAGTTCTGGACTGCGGGAACAGTTACGGTCGCGCCGGCATCGCTGAAGTCGGAAGCAGCGGCTGCGGGATAAACTGCGCAGTAAGGAGTCGCGACTACACCGCTGAAGCTGAAGCTGGCGGAAGACACGCCGTCGGCCTCGTCTGCAAGGGCATCTGAAACCTCACCGTTGACGCTGATCTGATCTCCGGCCTTCCAGTAGTTGGGCCAGGAGGTGCCGTCCTTTTCACCGAGGGCGGTTTTGGTGGGTGCCAGGCTGGCGTTGATGACGGTCTTGTTGCGAAGCACTTCCGGACCGCCGGTTTCCTGGGTACAGGATGCTGCAGCGAGGATACCGAGTATTGCAGCAGAAAGAGATAATAATTTCTTCATACGGCAATACTTTTAGGAAATCCAATCAATGTTGTCGGTGTCGTCCACCAGATCCTCGAGGTCTCCGCTTACACAGAGGACCTCCATTTCCCGGAACAGATCCCAATCGATTTCCGGCGAAGAGTAAACAAGCTTTGTTTTCATATCAGTGTTATTAAAATTTATAATTTGACAGGTAAAGTAAGACGTATGTCGGAAGCGGAATCACCCACAAGGATATTGTATGAGCCATTGTCCACCACCCAATCGTGAGCGGCTAAATCGTAGCGGCCAAACGCATCCTCCGGTAAAATAATGGAGACTGTGGCGGTTTCGCCCTTCCCGAGCGTCAGCTTGTCGTAGCCCTTGAGCTCATGATGGGGACGGATCGCTGCAGGATTCTCCGGTGCCACATACACCTGAGGCACTACTGCGGCCTGCACCTTGCCGGTGTTCTTCACGGCAAAGCTTACTTTGATTCCCTCAGGGAGCTTTTCTACAGCTCCGTCGCTATATTCGAAGCTGCCGTAGCTAAGGCCGAAGCCGAAGGGGAACATGGGCTGAACGCCGAAGCGCTCCACCCCACGGTAGCCAAGGAAGATACCTTCCCTGTACTCGGAATAAGGGAGAGGATCCCTGTTCTTTTTCACTGTCTTTACCACAGGAGTAGAGGCGTGATAGTACTTTGCGGCAGGATTTGCATCTTCCGAGCCCCAGAAAGTGAAAGGCAGACGGCCGGAAGGTGAAACGGCACCGGAGACGATGGCGGCGATTGCGCGGCCGCTCTCCTGTCCGCCGTACCATACCATCAGCAGGCCACGGACCTTGTCCAACCAAGGAGTCACGTCGAATTCGCCGCCGCTGTTGGCAACCACCAGTACGTTAGGGTTGATGGAGGCCACGCGGGCAATCAGCTCGTTCTGCCCTTCAGGCAGGCTGTAGCTACGGTCGAAGCCTTCTCCTTCCGTATCGTGATTGAAGCCTGCGCTTACGACTACCAGGGTAGCCTTGGCCAGCTCGGCCTCGTCAATATTCTGCCAGTCCATGAGGCTGGTCTGATACTTATTACCCAAAGCGGCGAGGCCCTCATAAACATTGGTGGTAGTACCCTCGATGGGGTGCATCTTGCCAGAACCGCCGCCGTAAGGAATGATTTCGGCATTGGGTCCGAGTACCACGATGCGGTTCTTGCGGGAGGCCTTGACAGGCAGAATGCCGTCGTTCTTCAGCAGCACAGGGCCCTCGATTGCAGCGGCATAAGCTTTCTCACGCGAAGGAGGATTGTTCTCGGGAATGGAGCTGTCCTGCATAGGCTGGTCCAGCAGTCCGTAGGCGATAAATGCCGACAGAATGTTGACGCATTTGGTATCGATAACTGCCATATCCACCTGGCCGTTCTCCACAAGCGGACGTACGGCCTCGTAGTTGAGCACGAATCCCCTCGGCATCTCCAGGTCCAGACCGCTGGTGAGACAGCCTATAGTAGTGTAGGTGGATGTCCAGTCGGACATCACTATTCCCTGATGTCCCCAGCTGCGCAGCTGGCCGATAAGCTTGGCGCTCTCGGCGGCATGCTCTCCGTTGACCGGATTGTAGCTGACCATCACTGCACCCACGTGACCCTTCTCCACGGCCTTGCGGAATGCGGGGAAATATAATTCATTCATCGTGCGCTCGTCCACACAGGAATTAGTCCAGTGACGGTCGAACTCCTGGTTGTTCATGGCAAAGTGCTTGATGGTTGCCAGAACCCTCTGCTCCTGAATACCATTGATATACTGCAATGCGGTCTCGCTTGCCAGATAAGGGTCTTCACCGTAGTATTCAAAGTTACGGCCGCAAAGGGGCGAACGGTAGATGTTCACTCCGGGGCAGAGCATGACTCTCACGCCACGGGCGCAGGCGTCCCAACCTATACCGGTTCCTACTCCGTGTGCAACTTCCCTGTTGAAAGAAGCGGCCAGGCTGATGCCGCAGGGATAATAGGTGCTGGTGGTCTTGTTGCGGACTCCCTGAGGACCGTCCGCCAGACGCACCGAGGGGATACCAAGGCGCTCGATGGCGGCGGTATGGAAGCCGTCCACCTGTCCGGTAATGAGTGCGCACTTCTCTTCCAAAGTCATCCGACCGACGAGAGAAGCGGCGCGTGCGCGGTCTTCCGCAGAAATAACGTACTGGGCGCTGCTCACAAAGCTAATGAGCAGCAGGAAAGCAAAGGTGATAATTAATTTCTTCATAGATATATGATATTGTTTTTATTCGTCAATCCAGGTTCCGACTTTGGAATAAATGAAATCCGCCATGGTCGCCATGCCGGAGGCATCGGGATGGGGGCTCTTGTACATAGAAACGGAAACATTCTCACCGAGGATATCGGCAACGCGTACCTTGTCGTCCCCGAAATGGGAGGCTATGAGCTTAATGGCGTCTCCCTGTCCGCCACGGAGATAACTACCGATCACGCAGACGACTTTTGCCGACGGATGTCTTGTCTGAATCATCCGTATCAGGCGGGTGTAGGCCGAACAGAAATTGGTTCCGTCCAGTGCATCGGCTTCCGAAGCTGTCTTGGCGGCGTCGGCGGCGGTAAATATATCGTTAAGGTCCTCAAGGGATGAATCAGGGAAGCTGCTCACGCTCATCTTCACACCGGGAATAAGTTCCTCTGAGGTGCTGTACCAGCTGGTATGGCCATAGTCATTGGTGCCGCCGTGAATGAATACCACGTCGGGATCGCCGATGCCCAACTTCTGCAGGCGGGTGCCGAAGTCCCAGCCGTACCAATATGCGCCGGAGTCACCTGTGGTATTCTGCACCACGGTAGTATTGCCGGCGGAGATGTTCTTCTCGAATATTCCGGTGCGCATCTTGTCGTAGATGAGCCTGTACCACCAGGTCTTGTTTACGCTGGAAACGTCGCAGTCGCTCTTGGGATAATAGGCTCCGCCCTTGGTTGTGTCGCACCAGCCGGCATAAGTGGAAATGGAGTCTCCTATGATGCTCACCTTGGTGGTGCGGGGAGCAGGAGCATCGTCTTCTATGCAGACCACCTTCACCTGCACGTCGTCCAGGAAGAAGCGGTTCTTCTTATCTACATTCGTCAAGGAACCGATTATCAGGCAATCGTCTCCGCTTACACCTTCAATCCTCACCGTTTGGGTAGTCCATTTCTTGGTCTCGACATCGAGGGGATAGCCGCCTGTAAGCGAAACACCAGTATATTTTCCGCCCTGGCTGGAGAATTTGCTATGATCCTTCCGGTCCGGGGCCAGAACCAGGCTGAGCTTGGTGAAGTCGTTGACGAACACAGCTACGTCGTTTGAGCTGTTCTCGTATCTGCAGGACGTCACCGTTACGTCTATGGTTGCCGTTTTTCCTTCCGGGATGCCCGACAATGGCGGCGATACAATGTGCGTGCGGGCGCCGGAAGAAGATGTCCCCACGCGCAAGTAGCCTGCGTAGCTGTACACCGCACTGTTGCCATAGAAGCCCCAGCGGAACAACCTCTTGTCGGAATTAACCCTGGCCTCTCCATAGATACGGCCGGAGGTATTGTTGTACAACTGATAACTACCGTCATCGTCTGTATAATTTCCGCTCATCGGATTCAGCGGTTTACCCGAGGGGATGAAGCCTGCGGCGGTTGCAAGCATATCAGCGCCCCAGCCGATTTCGCTAAAATCTTCGGCGAGGATCACATCCCCGGCGCCGGCATTGGAGACAGAGGCCGGATCCACCAAGGTGAAGGCCTTGGTCTCTCCGTAAACAGGATCGGACGAGTCGTTGGTCTCGCTGTTGGTTACCACAAACCAGTATGTGGTAGAAGGCGACAGTCCGCCGAAGGTGAAGCGTACAGGATTGCCGCCCCAGCAGGATGAGTTTGCCGGAATGTCGAACGAGAGCTGCAGGTCGGTGCATGCGGCGTCTTTGTACAGGGCTACGTGGTATGGCACTTCGGAGTCTTCCGAGGCCGTACCGCCCACCGTCCAGCCAAATACAAGTGATGAAGAACTGCCGGATATGAACTCGGCTTCCGGTCTGTTGCGCACCGTCTCGTTCTTGTAGTCGCTGACTCTGAACTCTTTGGGACGGGTCATCTCCTCGGTAAATACGTTACCGTAGCGGTCTGTTACCTTTACCGTCACGGGAGTGTCTGCGGCCGAAGCCGTGGCCTGGAAGAAATGACGCCATTTGGCAGTACTGAAGGTTGTAGTGTTGTATTTGTTAAGACGGGGAATCGTCATCGCGTAGATGTGAAGCGGGTCATAAACGCCCACCTCAGATACTTCCAGAGGGCTGCCGTTCTCGGAAATCTCCACCTTCCAGCTGTCGTCATAATCCCAAACATTGACCAGTATAATGTTGTCTCCGTAACTCTGTATGTGATCGTAATATTTGGGATAGCCGTCATGGGAAGACAGGTCCTCGGTTATGGTGGCCTTCACCTGGTTCATATCATACGCACGGAACTGATAGTCCCTGCTCTGGCATGCGGCCTGATAGTAATGGGTGCAGTCCGTGCCCTTGACGTCCCATACCGTATAACCGCCTGGAGCGCCGTCCTGGGCTATGTGTATGCCGGGGGTGATGTAGCCGCTCCACCACCAGCTGGCGCAGAGGGCGCCGCTGTTGTGCTCCGTAAAGGAAGAGGTCCAGTCACGGGTGAAGAGGTTGTGGGTATGTCCGCTGAGGAACCTCACGTTGTAGCCGTCGAAAATACCGATGAAGGTATCCAGGTCGGCATCCTTGCCGTTGAGGATTTCTTCCCAGTTGAGACCTTTAGGACGCGTCAGCGGCTCGTGGGAAGTAACGAAAACGGGGGTGGACTTATCTACGTAGGAAAGGTCCTGCTTAAGCCACTCCAGCTGCTCGGCGGTATAGTTCTTTGCGTACTTGCTCCTGTTGTCCTGACCTGGTTCCACTCCCGTGAAATCCATGTTGTCCAATACTATATAGTGAATCTTGCCCAGGTTGAAAGAATAGTAGTCAGGAGAAAGATTCTGGGTGTACTTGATGCACTTGTAATAGTCGCCGGCCGCCTCCATCTCGTTGTCGTGGTTACCCATGGTATGGAAGAAGGGGATGCCGTAGAAATAGCTGTTAACCGTCTGCAGATAGTCGGCGAAGCCGTAATTGTTGGCAATCCAGTACATGTCCCAGGTCATGTCGCCCAGGGTGAGCACATAGGCCTTCCCGGCCGTGGCGTCCATCTGGGCGCGGAGGAACTGGGCCACCTTGTCGAACTGCGCCAGGTCGCCGGTGCGGCGCGCCAGGTGGATATCGCCCAACAGGAAGAGGGTGTAATCGTCATTGTCAGTCTTGACGAGCTCGAAGTTTACCTGATCCACCACCGAGGGGTCTTCCGAGACCGGTTTCCAAATCTGAGGCAGCACGCCGTTGACGGGGGCCTCGTAACCGGAAGGCAGGATCATGAATACGTAACGCCATTTCTTGTCCGACTGCAGGCTGTAGTTACCGTCTGCATCGGTCTGCACTATTGTGATACCGTCGGAGACAAGCACTCCGGGCACTCCCTCTCCATTGCAACTCACGGTTCCGACGATGTTGCCGGAAACGTGTTCCTCTGGTACGAAATCCAGTTCTGTGCTGTACACCTTACCGGCTACGCATGCCCTGTTGAGCCTTGCAGTGCGGGTCATACGGCCGCCTTCCGTGTCGGTAATCACTACACGCATTCCGTCGGCCGTCATATCTGCGGGAGCTATGGAAATGATGAACGGCTCGCCGGCGGGCGCACCTTCAGAGGCGGTCATGGTGACTGCCTTTGATACTGATTCGCCGGGGGTAATAGTAGAAAAGTCGGTAATGAATTCACCGCTGAGATTGATGTCTGAACCGAGTGCCTCGAGCTTCACCGAGCGTATCTTCACACCGGCAGCAGCTTTCGGGGTAAGCTTGACAAGAGCAACAGCAGGGGTGAAACTGATACTCTCCGTCCCGGAGGCCCCCAGCATCAGGAAAGCAGCAGAGTCATAGGTACCTTGTAGCCACGTTTGTTCGCTGGATATGCACACGGTGCTTGCACCACGTACGGCAGATGCCGGATAAACGGCCTTGTAAGGCGCGCTAACTCCCGTCAGCTCAAGCTCTGCAGACGAAGTGCCGGCATACTTGGCGGCAACCGGTGCAGACGGAACGCCATTCACTGAGACCACGTCTCCCTCAGACCAATAGTTAGGGTAGGCATCGCCTTCCTTAGGACCGAGGGCGGTCTTGGAACCCGGCAATTCAGCCTTGATTGATACTGTCTCCGCGGGAACGACGCTGATTTCTGGTGCGATTTCGCGCCCGCACGAGAGTATTATTGCGGCCAGTGCCGCAGCGTAAACAAGCTTTTTCATATCACTCTATTACTATTTTTGCTACCAACGGCAGATGGTCCGAAGGGCACCATTGCTGGCCGCTCATGGTATAGGTTTCTACTACAGTATGATAATCCGAGGCCGTACAGCCTCTGGTCATTATATGGTCTATCCGCCTGTCCGGATGGTTCTTTGTAAATGTATCCACTGAATAGTAATAATTAGTGGAACTGCCGCTCAGGGTGCCCCGAGTGGAACCGGAATTACCGTCCTGCCAGTAATTTGTGAGGGCGTTGTAGGCATCCGAGCCGGGGGCGCTGTTCATGTCGCCCAAAAGTATTGCGGGGGCGCTGCCGGCCTTGCTTGCGGCGAAGCGGGTCAGTACACCTGCCATGTTGAGAGCGCCTCCCTGGGAACTCGTGGGAAGGTGAGTTACGAACAGCCAGAACTCCTGATTGCTCACCTTATGGGTCATCCTGGCCCAGACGCAGGTACGCTCGGGGCTGCCTGCTTTCTTGTAGGCAGAAGACGGTTTTTCGTACCATTCGTCATTCTCCTTGGAGAGCCACACGTAGCCGGATTCCTCAAGAATGAGCTTTCTGTTGTTGTAGGCAAATCCGTTGGCGTAGGAGTAAGAGACCGGGGTATATTCGTGTATGTCGTTTGGCCACTCGATGCTCCAGTTCATATTGGAGAAATTGCAGGCCGCGCTCAGGGAGTAACAGCCGGAGTCGAGGTGAGTCTGGTCCAGCTCGTTCAGGCCGATTATAGCGGCCCCGGTATAAACTATGGATCTTGCAAGGGCCTGGCGCACGACCTCCTGGTCCATTGACATCTCCGAGCGTCTTCCTTCCGGCTTAAGCACGTTGCAGGTAGCCACCTTAATAGTGGCGGGGCCGCTCTCGATATCCACGATCTTAACCACTATGTCTGCAAGATTGTGCCGGTTCTTGCCCTTGTCGCCCACGTTCACGTTGTCCAGGGAGCCTAAAAGGAGCTGGTCCTGCGGCTTCACTCCGTCTATCACCACGCTTCTCGTGTACCACTGGCCGCTGCCGGGCAGTTTGAGCGCATGTCCGCCGGTAAGCGAACCGCCGGTGTATTTGCAGAAGCTGGCGCTTGAAATATCAGTGGTCTTGTTCATTGTGAGGTCGGAGCTCACGAATACCGCCACGTCGCCATTGCTCTCGTACAGGCGCGACGTCACCGTCACTTCTATGGTTGCCGTGCAACCTTCCGGAATGCCGGCGAGTTTGGGTGTAACAATATGCGTGCGGGCATTTTTTGCAGTGGTGGAACAGCGGAGATAGCCGGTCCTTGAATACACGGCGCTGTTTCCGTAGAAACCCCAGCCGTGCAAAAGGCGTGTGCCTTCGGTGATGGTGAAGTTGTTGCCCCACAGACGAGTGCCTGTAGAATTGTATTTCTCGTACGACCCCTCCGGATTCTCCCCTGTTATAGGCTCCAGCGTATGTGGGCTTGGCATGAATCCGGCGGCTCCGTCGAATTCGTCCGGACCGTAATGGACCTCTGAGAAGTCCTCGGCAAGAATGATGTCGCCCACATCGGCATCGGAGACCGTGGAGGCATCTACCCTGATAAAAGGAAGAGTGGTACCCTTGACCACATTGGACTGCTTTTTACCGCCGGAAGAGATATCGGTAGCCGTGAACCAGTAATCTGTACCGGCATCCAGGCCGCCGAAGACAAAGCGGGGCTGCTTGTCGCTCCAGCAGCTGTGACCGGCAGGGATATCGTGGGAGACCACCAGGTCTGTGCAGGCCTCATCCCTGTAAAGGGCTATAGTCCAAGGTTTTGAAACATCGTCAGCTGCCGAATTGCCTTCCGTCCAGGTGAAAGAAAGGGTGCATGAAGTGGCTTTCCCAAAGATTGCCGATACTGGTATGAAATCCGACTCGGCGCTATACATCTTGCCAGCAACGTAGGGCTTGGAGGGCTTTGCCGTACGCGTAATTGTGCCGCCCCGTGTGTCGGTAATCACTATACGGAAGCCGTCCTTGGTCATGTCGGCAGGGGCGATTGCCAGGATGAACGGCTCGCCGGCGGGAGCGCCCCCGGGGGCTGTCATGGTGACTGCGTTTGTTGTTGATTCTCCGGGAGTAATGCTTGCGAAATCCGTGCTGAACTCGCCGCCGAGGCTTATATCGGAACCGAGAGCCTCAAGCTTTACAGAGCGTATCTTTACACCGGAGGCCGCCCTGGGGGTTATCTTGAAAAGTGCTGTAGCGGGGGTGAAAGCTATATTGTCCGTCTTGGAAGCTCCCAGCATTACGAGGGCCTCCGGGTCGTAAGTGCCTTGCTGCCATGTTTGTTCGCCGGGAATAATTACGGCGCTCTTGCCGCTCACGGCAGATGCCGGGTAAACTGCTTTGAAAGGCGCCTTGACACCGGAGATCTCGAGGACGGCCGACGAAGTGCCGGCATATTTGGCGGCCATAGGGGCAGACTGGACTCCGTTTACACGGACCACGTCACCCTCAGACCAGTAATTGGGGTAAGTATCGCCGTCCTTTGGACCGAAGGCTGTCTTGGAATTAGGAAGTTCGGCCCTGAGCAAGACAGTCTCCACGGGCACGACGGTGATATCGGGTGCAATTTCTCGCGCGCACGAGAACAGCAGAGCGGCCAGTGCCGCAGCGTAAAGCACCTTTCTCATATCACTCAATCACTATTTTCGCCACCAGCGGCAGGTGGTCCGAGGGACACCACTCCACGCCGTCGATGGTGTAGGTTTCTACTATGGTGTGATAGTCGGAGGCGGTGCAGCCCCTGGTCATTATATGGTCTATTCTTCTTTCCGGATGGTTCCTTGAGAACTCATCCACGGTGTAATAATAACTCTTGGAGCTGCCGCTCAGCGTGCCCCAGTCGGCCTCTATGTTACCGTCTTTCCAATAGCTTATCAGAGCCCTGTAGGGGGCCGAGCCTAGGGCGCTGTTCATGTCGCCCGTGAGTATGGCCGGAGCGCTTCCTGCCTTATGCTCGGCATAGCGGTTCAACACCCTGGCCATATTGTAAGCCCCACCCTGAGAACTTGTGGGCAGGTGCGTCACAAACAGCCAGAACTCTTTTTTGCTTGCCTTGTGAGTCATCCTGGCCCAGATACAGGTGCGTTCAGGGCTGCCTGCGTTAAGGTAGGCCGCAGACGGCTTTACATACCACGTGTCATCGTACTTGGAGAGCCACACGTAGCCGGATTCCTCCAGCCTGAGCTTGCTGCTGTTGTAAGCAAACCCGTTGGCGTAGGAATACGAGAGAGGAGTGGATTCGTGTATGTCATTGGGCCACTCGATGCTCCAGCTCATGTTGGTGAACTTGCAGGCCGAACTCAAGGAATAAACGCCGCTTATCTGGTGAGTCTGATCCAACTCGTTGAAGCCGATAATGTCGGCACCCGTCTTCACTATGGACTGGCCGAGGGCAAGGCGAACGACTTGCTGGTCCATAGACATCTCCGCCCGTCTGCCCTCAGGTTTTAGCACGTTGACGGTCGCCACCGTAAGGGTTACGGGACCATCCACCTGCTTCTCCTCAGGTGTGTCCACACCCTTCCCGCAGGCGCAAACCAGCACCTGCAGCAAGAGGAATATGTAAGACACACGTTTCATCATACAAAAATCAAAAAGCAATACGCCTTGGACGTACTGCTTACCGCAAATCCCTTAACTTGCTAACATTCAAATCGAATATGTAGTACGACGGGAACCGGTCAGAGGGTTACAAAGAGACTGACAAAAACTCGCTGCCGATGTGTTGAATGGCTTTAAGGATTCTGGCAGTAGTTTTTTCTCCAGGATAAGATACACCACTTTTGTACGCCCTCATTTTACTTTCATTCACTCCTGCGAATTCGGCAAATTTACTTACGTTGATGAAATCGAAGCAATTAAAGAAGGACGGCAAATCGTACTTATAGGTAACAACAACATCTTCAATCTTCGGTACCGAATACCCAGCTTGAGTCTGTTCTGATATAGCCTCCCGGATGCTGACAACGAAATCCGCTTTAGCCTTGGAGACCGAATCTCCAAATCCTCCGAAATAACTATTCCCGAAATGGTCGTCGGAATAAACCGAGTACAGACCATCGGGACCTTTCTCCATAATAGCAAGAATCTTAACTGTTTTCATAGCTTCAATACTGATTAATACCTGCTTGTTTCAGGATGCTTCTTAAAGTTCCGGGGGGAACTTCCTTCGATTGATGCCTGGGAATTCTAATCTTAGAATTCGTAATTGGAGAAAACCAAACATCATGTTCCTTACCCGGAGACAGATCGTAGCAACCATAACTTCTAAGCAATCGTTTCAGTTCGTTAATCCTCATTGCAAAAGTAGCATTTTTGTTTCTTTTTTACAAGTAGCTGCAGTAAATTTGGCAACAACTACCTGATGCAATACTAAGAATAAAAAGGCTACTCTAAACGCTACAGAGCCAAAATAAAGAAAATTTTTACGATTCTTTCTAGGGATGAAAGGGAAAATAACAACTATTCTTTTCATCCGGGGGATTGAAAGATAAATTTTTTTGCGGTAAGCAGTATGTCAAAGAACGCTTGGTGGAGATACCCGGTCGGGGCCGGGTATGACGTTTCGCGTCATGGCCGGCCTGACCGGCCACCTAATTGGTACCCCGGGCGCCTGGTAAGGGCGCCTGGGGTAAAAAGAGTTGATTAATCAATAGAATCTTCTACGGTGGGAAGTACGTCGTCAGTAATGGTGTACTTAGATCCTGGACCTACGCAATGTAGCGCAGAAAGATTTGAACTGCTAATTATAACCTTTTTACCAGTCGAATAGGAGATAGTACCATTCTTGACGGCGCAATTCGTGAACGTGACAGTCACATTATTTTGAGCGACATGACACATAAGCGCGGAACGGCCGTCTCCGTTGCCTGTGGCTTGAACGTGATTGCTGACCTTGCAGTTTTCAAGTTCGATAGTGCCTGCAGGGACATATCCAATGATACCGCCGGTATAAGCGAACGGAGATGAGCTTTGGGAGACGATTTTAGCGGTAGACTTCAGGTTAGAAGCCTTGCTGCCCGTGAACAAACCAACCACGCCACCGCAGATATTACGGTGATAATTATCATCTTCTTCTGTATGGGCAATACCACCTGTCAGATAAGGACGAATGTCAGAAGCTGTACAGACACAACCAGAAGGATTGTTTTCTGTATATGCCACAACACCGGCGATGCAACAGCGAAGCGCAGCATAAATCTTGATGGTACCGGTATTGGTGCAATTGGTGAAGGTCTTTCCAGTGATGGTGTTCCATCCGCCGCCCAAATTTTCGCCGGTGCCTGCACCCATACCGGCAATACCGGCGAAGCAAGACCAGTACTTAGGTTTATTATCGCTATCGGCAACTGCAAGATCGCCGGCGGATGTTTTTGTATAAACCCATCCCTTATTTTCGCATCCGGTTATGGTCTGTTCGCCGGATTCGGACCAGCCGCCGATAATACCACCGCCGAACACCTGGCCGCTTTGAGTAATTTTGAGACTCGTGAATTTAATATCACTGGAGTTATAGGTATAGTCCATGGATGAGGTTGTCGAACTCTTGCCTATAATGCCGCCCACATAAACCTTGTTCTTGGTGTTATTCCGGATCTCAATGTCGTCGTAATCCGTTTCACTGTCCGGAGCAAGGCTCTTGGAATAATCAAAACTGGAAGGCGCACCATCGGAATACCCACAGACACCGCCAACGGCGACATTCAGTGTTGCAGAATCCTCAATTATTAAGCCTTGATTATAATTATACACATCGGCAGTTCCTGTCAGCGTATTGGCACCATCGGCAACGCCTATGAGGCCACCTACACAAGCAATGCCGCTTGCAGTAGAATTATTTGTAACAGTAGCATGGTTCTGGCATGCGGTAAGTGTACAGCCGGAAATGCTGCCGACCATACCGCCAAGGGCGAGATCGCCACTGACTTCAGATGCGGAGGATGTTACAGATCCCATAGAAATACAACCGGTAAGAGCTGCATTGGATGCAGACTGTGCGAAAATACCCACGTTATTCATCGCCTCGGCAATATTCAGCGTGGAATTCAGGGTGAGATTGCTGACAGTACCCTCGAGTTTTGCAAACAGAGGCTTAATCAGACCAGAGATAGTGTGATTGTTACCATTGACTATTCCATCAAACTCGACAACAGGATAAAGGGCATCAATCTCTTCTGCCTGCTCGGATGTAAGCTCAATGTCGGCGTTGACATTGCCCTGGATTGTCTTCCCGGGGCCACAAGCGGTAAGGAATTCCTTGAAGGATGCGAAATCATTGATTTCCACGACAGCATCAATGGCACCTTTGTCTTTCAAACTAACTAAGGAAACAACAACATCGCTGATATAGCAGCGGTTCTTTGCATCCACCAGTGATCCGATAAGGAGCTGGTGGTCGGACTCCACTTTGCTAATCGTAACCGACTTCGTTTCCCATGATTTGACAGCGGTAATGCCAAGAGCATGGCCGTCAGAAAGGGAAGCGCCTGTGTATTTTCTATAAGATGAATTGCCGGCATCCGTCTGGGGATCCATTGTGAGGCCTTTCTCTGCAAATACTGCAATGTCATTTGTGCTGGACTCGTACTTGGCTGCCGTCACTGTAACCTCGACGGTTGCAATCTTGCCGGCAGGAATTCCAGAAAGAGCAGGCGTCACAATGTGGGTGCGGCCAGAAGAAGTAGATAAACGCAGATAGCCGGCTCCATAGTAACAGGAACTTCCACCAAAGAAACCCCAGTCGTTGGAAAGGCGGCTGCCGCCAAGATCCCAACCGGCACCGATAATACGGTCACCGTAAGGATCGTAACCAACCAAATCAATTACATACGAACCAACGGGATTATCACCTGAAGGAACAACAGGGAGCACTTTACTTGAAGGAACAAAGCCGGCAGATTTGGCAATCTCATCCGGTCCGGCACCAATCTCGCTGAAGTCTTCTGCCAACAGGATATCGCCAACCTGAGGATCCGTCACGTCGGATGGCACCACCACGGTGAAAGCCTCTGTGGTGACGCTTACCGGCTTGGACGACCTGGCGGATTCCGTATCAGTTGCAACAAACCAATAATCGGTATCGGGCTTCAGGCCGCCGAATACGAAGCAAGGAGTTTTGCCGTTCCAGCAAGCGCTTTCTGCAGCAAAGTCGAAGGATACTACAAGATCTTCGCAGTTCTCATCGCTGTACAGGGCTATTGTGTAAGGCTTTGCAATGTCTTCATCGGCGGAAACGCCATAGGTCCAGGTGAACGCGGCGGTGCTGGAAGACACGCTCTTCACTGAAGCTTTAAGGCTGAGCTCCTCAAGGGCCTTGACGGTAACCTTGATGTCGCTGACGTTCATGCGACCTTTAGCGCTGGAAGAAGCGGCGCCGAAGGCCAGGCGAGCGCCTTTGCCAACGCCGTTGAGGGTAACTTTGTAGCTCTTCCATGCCGTTTCGGCAGCCAGAGTGACAGGCTGAATGTTGGTGGTAAGATTGAGCGTGTTCGTCTTCGTTTCGTCAGTCAGTTCGTTGTAGGAACCGGCAGGCTGAACGGCTACGACAGCGTCAAAAGTGTCATAGGCATTGCCGCTCTCGCTAAAGTAGGGACATGCCGTTACTTCTACCTCCAGCGTTGCCAACTTACCATCAGGAATGTTGTCGAGAGCCGGAGTGACGAGGTGGGTAATAGCCTTACTGGCAGAGAGTTTGATATATCCAGGGTGGATATACAGGTTGGCTTTGGCACCCTGTGCCCAGTGCGCCAGACGGCTGGACGCCAGAGCGTCACCCTGGCTGGAGAGCAATTTCTCGCTATTTGTATCGATAGGCAAGAATTGATCAACCTCTGCATTCGCAAATGAATTCTGGGAAGTGGCGAAATATCCCACGCCACCGGTAATCAGTTCGCTGTCCCAGCGGAGCTCGCCGAAGTCTTCTGCGAGAATCACGTCATCCACTTCTGCCGGTGTGCTGGAAACCTCCACATTCTTGAATGCTGCCATAGTGACGGGCAGGATGTTGCTGTCCGTGCTGAACGTGACGTTGGTCACCTTCACATAATAGGTTTCGCCTGCAGCAAGACCGCTAATGCAGAAACGGGGAGAATTGCCGCCCCAGCAAGCGTCGCCTGCAGGGACCGCATAGCTGTTGAGCAGAGATGTGCAGCCGGAATCCGAGTACACGCCTACGGTATATGCGGCGGCCGGAGCGTTATCCCAGCAGATTATGGCCGTAGAACTGGTAATGCCCTCTGCGGTAATCGTGACGTTGCCGGATGCAACGTAAGGCAGGTCAGGGGTCGGGAAAACCTTTCCCGGCACGAGGGGTGACGTGATACTTGCCGTCTTGCTCATGGAGCCGCCAGCGTTGTCGAAGGCCTCTATCTTGAGTGCTCCGCTAAGCCCTGCAGGCACGCAGATAAAGAAATCTGCAGGCAGGGCGACAGGAGTCTCGGCCACCAGTTCCACCACATTTGAAACATCTGCCGGAGAGATGGAGGAGAAATTTGTGGTGAAGGTTCCGCTAAGGGCGGTTTCTTCGGCTCCGGTGAACTTGATGCGGCTGATGGAGGCTTCGCCGCTCATGCTCAGGCGGATAACGCCCACGCAAGGGGCAAGCGTTACCGAGCCTGCTTCCTTGCTCACACCGCCCATAAAGAGTGCTGCCGGGTCGTAAGAACCTTCTACGTAGCTCTGGGCTGCGGGCATGGTGACGGTCGCGCAGCCGTTTTCGTAGCCGGAGACGGCTGCGGCAGGATACGCGGCATAATACGGCGTGGCAAGCTCACTCTCGAAAGTAAAAGTTGTCGATGCCTTGCCGTCGCTTTCTGAATCGACGGCATTGGAAGTGACACCATTGACGCTTATCTGGTCTCCGGCTTTCCAATAGTTGGGCCAGGCAGTGCCGTCCTTTTCACCAAAAGCGGTTTTGGTGGAGGCAATGTTGGCTTCTATGGTAGTGCGGCGGATTGAATCCTGCACAAAGACTTCTGTGGTACAGGAAAAGGCTGCGACGACGCAAAGTACTGCAGCAGAAATAAATGTAATCTTTTTCATACGGCAATGCTTTTAAGCGTCCAACCAAATAATTGTACCGGTCTCTTCTTCCCACGGATTCAGATTCGTACTTTCGCACAAAACTTCCGTTGCCTGCATCATCGTGACAATGCACTCAGGCTCTTTGTAGATGTTCTTCGTAATCATATACAATTATACAAAAAATCAAAAAAAACAGTACGCTTTGGACGTACTGCTTACCGCTGAAAGCTAAATTAGAAAAAATAATTGGTGGTCCATTAGTTGACCGATCTTTGCAAATATAACCAAAGAGCAACTATCGATTACTTATTTTTTGCGGTAAGCAGTATGTCAAAGAACGAATTTTAGCACCCCGGGCGCCGGTCAGGGCGCCTGGGGTAAAAAGAGTCAATTAGATAGAACTTGCAACGGTAGGGAGCACATCGCCGACGATGGTGTAATTAGATGCGCCGCCGCCCATGCACTCCGCAGCAGTAACGGCAGAATCGGCTTTGATTGTCACTTTCGAACCAGAAGCATAGGACACAAGGCCACTCTTGATTTTGCAGTTCGTGAAGGTAACGCTGACCGTATTCGAGCTGTTCTGGCACATGACAGCGCACCGGCCTGCGCCCGAGCCAGCTGCACGAACAGAGCCACCAACCCGGCAGTTGGTAAGCGTGACTGCCGAAGTATACAAATAGCCAACAATACCACCGGCGTAGGCAAACGGAGATGAAGCGTTGGAGTTAAGAGTTCCCTGGAACTTTAGATTTGTCAAAGACGATCCATCGAAGAAACCAACTACACCACCGCAAATACTACGATGATAGTTACCATTAACTGTGCCAATACCTCCTGCCATATATGGACGAATGTTCTCTGCAGTACATACACATCCGACAGGATCATTTTCCGTATAGGCCACAACGCCACCAATGCAGCAGCGGAGAGCAGCATAAATCCTGAGGGTACCGGAGCTGGAGCAATTAGTAAAGGTCTTTCCGGTTATCGTGTTCCATCCACCATTCAGCGCTTCGCTACTGCTGCTTGCGCCCATTCCGGCGATACCGCCGAAGCAGGACCAATACTTGGGTAAATTCTCGCTGTCGGCAGCTTTCAAATCGCCAGCAGCTGCTCCTGTATAAACCCATCCAGTATTCTCACATCCGTTGATGGTCTGTTCGCCGGCGGCTGTCCAACCGCCGATGATACCCCCACCGAATACCTGACCGCTTTGATTAATTTCCAGATTTAAGAACCTGACATCACTTGAATTGTAGGTATTGTCAAATGAGGACGTTACCGCGCTCATACCAATGATGCCACCTACGTAAACTCTATTCCTGACATTACCCTCGATGACAATATCATCAACATCATCTCCATCGGGATACAGGCTCTTGGCATAGGCAAAATCCGATGCCGCGCTGAAGGTATAGCCACAGACACCGCCGACAGCCACTTTGGTACTCGCAGAGTTCTCCAAAAGGACAGCCTTGTTGTAGTTATAGGTAGTGCTGTTGCCGGTAAATGTATTAGCGCCACTTGCAGAACCAACTACACCGCCCATTCTGACACCAGCAGTGCCATCCGTACCGGTTCCTGTATTGGTAATGTTACCGAGATTGTAGCATCCGGTATAGGTGGTGGTTCCACCAGTTGTCCACGCGACGACACCGCCGATGGAGATGGAAGAGCATGCACCGGAATTAACAACGTTACCCTTGTTGAAACAAGAGGTTACGGTAGTGTTGCCCTTGTTGTTGGAGATGACACCGGCAAACTGGCCGTCCTGTCTGGAGTTGGTACCGGAAGTAGCCGTGTTGGTAATGGTGCCTCCGGCAAGGGAGTTGGTACCGTTGGAACAACGGGTGAGGCTACCCTCGCTGATACCCACCACACCGGCCACGTTGATTTCACTCTTGTAAGTGGAACCGTTGTTGGTGATATTACCCGTGTTGTAGCAATCCGTTAAATCAGCAACGCTGTGTGCCGCCACACCGGCAATGTTCATGTGATAAGAAGTAGCGTTAGAGCTGGAGCCCTGGCTATAGTTGTTCACGACATTACCCGTATTGGAGGCATTGCTTACGTCGTTACCTGCATAACCGATAACGCCGCCAATATAGTTGTTCCTGGGGATGGTGCAACCGGAGCCAACGGTAACGTCACCGGCATTGGATGCACCGGTAATAGTACCGCCACCTGCAGCAATGGAACTGCCACTGGATGACATTCCAACAATACCTCCGACGTAGGAGTGGTATCCGGAGGCAAAGCCGTTAAGAGCGATGTCGCCGTTGGCGGTATTTGTACCGTTTGATACATTTCCGCCTGCAAGATAACCGACAATGCCGCCAAGCGCCATCATGGCGTCGTGGATCTCAGTAACGGTTATAGGAGCGTTGTTGGTACCATAGATGTTTCCGCCAAGATGCTGGCCCACAAGACCTCCCGCATACATATACTGGGAGCTGCTCACGGAAGAATTGAAAATGATGGAACCGCTGTTGGTCACATTGTTATTCAATGAGTATCCGCTATCGGTAGTGTTGGAGAACACACGACCCACAATGCCACCCACGGACGCAGGACGTTTGGTGTTCTGGCCGCTGAATGTGATGGTGCCGGAATTGCCGCCACCGTAAATTTCTGCGCCGGTCACGGCACCAGCCACACCACCAATGTAGAGCTGTCCCTCAGAAGATTGGGCTTGACCAAAGTTAATGGCGCCACTGTTGGTGCAACTTGTGACAAGTACAGCGCCTGAAACGTAGCCGATAACACCGCCATAGCAGAGGTATGAGTTGGTACCCTGTGTCATGCTGCCGCTTGTGGCTATGGTCATAGCGTTGGAGCAGGAGGTCACGGCTTTTGTGGAATAACCGACTACACCACCCACGTAAAGTGCGCCACTGTTGCTTGCGTTGGAGACGGTCAGCGTGCCGCCGGTGGAGCTGCAATTCTCAAGGATGATATCATTCTGAACATTATGGGCAACTACACCGCCGATATAGGTATCATTTGTGGCTTCAGCGGTATAATTGATGTTACCGCTGTTGGTAAACTCGGTGATGGCTGCGCCCTCGTTGCAACGACCGACAACACCGCCAATGAGTCTGGCGGTGGAGCCTCCCTCAGCCGCCACATTCACTGTACCGGCATTTGTGAGTCCTGAGTAGGAATCCTTTTCCCTACTGATACGTCCGATTACACCACCTTGGCAGAGGTAGGTGCCTGCGGTGCAGGCTTCAGTGGTGACAGTGCCAGCAGCAAGGTTGGAGCAGGACTCGATGGAGCCCTTTCCGAGTCCGATGACGCCGCCAATATGAAGAGCCTTAGTTGTTGAGCATGTTGAGGTGGCCTTCACAAGGCCGCTGTTGGTGCAGCCGCTAATGGATTCGGCCTTTTCCACCTGATATCCAACGACTCCGCCGAAATAGAGATTTTCGCTGAGTTTAGCGCTGCATATTACGTCACCCGCGTTGGTGCAGTTGGAGATATCTCCCTGGGTAGAGAGGTCACCGCCCTTCTGGGTACGTCCGAGGACACCGCCGACAGAGGACTGCGAAGCATGAACAGTATTGGAACCGTTGTTGGCAAAGGTAACCGTGGCGTTGTTGGTGCAGTTGATGAAGGTTCCGCCTTTGTTGTTGCCAACTAAACCACCTATACAAACACCATC
>Ga0310690_10001172_pt1 | contig 48371 bp, 38 predicted proteins | sample AusTroGonzalo_MG_2_FD_207661 | JGI IMG/M metagenome (GOLD analysis project Ga0310690, IMG submission 207661) | Bovine rumen microbial communities from tropical cattle in Woodstock, Queensland, Australia - Gonzalo_04 (v2) (version 2) | ecosystem: Host-associated > Mammals > Digestive system >... | reverse complement strand
TCGAAGTGGAGCGCGACCTGGAACGGCACATCCCCGCCGAACGGCGCGCCATCGCCCACCATTGGCTCATCCTCCACGGCCGCTACACCTGCACCGCCCGCAATCCGAAGTGCGCCGCCTGCGGCCTTGCAGAATGGTGCCGGGAGTACGTCGTGCGGGAGCATGCGTGAGCATATTGTGCATGGAGGGGGTCAGCACGGTGGCGTGCTGACCCCTGTCCAAAACGTGAGGGGTTATCACGGGCAAAATCGCAAAATACTGATTTACAACCTATTGGAAAATCAGGCGTGCTGACCCCTCCTGGGTAACACCAGGAATAGCACGGAGACGGCCAGACCCAGGACGAAGGCCGGGACGGAAGCCTCGGCGCCGAAGGTGCCGCCGGTGAGCCACACCGGGCCGTCAATGACCGCCTTGAAGAGCGACTGGGTCTCATTTCCGGAAACCGCAAAACCGAAAATCGGGCCCTGGAAGAAGTTCCAGGACCAGTGAATGCCGATGGGGAGCCACAGCGTCCCGGACCACTTGTAGGCGGCGGCAAGCAGCAGGCCGGCCTCGACGGCGATGGCAACCGAGGACCAGACCGTGGCATTGTCATTGATGATGTGCACGAAGCCGAAAATCAGCGCGGAGACGATCAGCGCGACCGTCGTACCCCACCGCTCGTCGATCATCCGGAACACGATGCCACGGAACAGGACCTCCTCTCCGACGGCCACGACCAGAAAGATGCAGAGCGCCTGCAGGAGCGCAGCCCAGTCGTTGCCGATGCCATTGACCCGATAGCCCCCGAAAAGGGCAATGATGCCCGTGACCAGGACGAAATACAGGATCCCAATGCCGAAACCCAGCCCCGTATCGGCCGCCAGGCGCGACATCGGAAGGTCCTTCGCCGGTTGTTTTTCGGTCCACCGCCACCATTTCCCGTACAGGAGCAGGTTGAAGGCCGATCCGGCAAGACAAAGCAGGGCCATGACCCACAGGGGGATCGTGAGTTCTTCGGACAATGCGGCCGGAACACTGGTGATTCCATAGGACAATAGGAACAGAGCGCACCCCGCGACCAGCAGGAGCATCCATTTCCACCACGTTTGCTTTTCCATGACTATCTGTTTTTCAAAATGTTGGAGACGGTGTCCAGCAGGCGCACCGTCAAGGCATAATGGTTGTCGAGGACATCGTAGATGCCGTCTTCGGAGAGGACGCCCCGCTTGAGGTTCTCGGGGAGGAGGCCGGCTTCGTCATCGGCGACGTCCGCATGCCACTCCTCACTGCCATAGTATGCCGACAGTTCCTGCACATCCCCCTGAACCTTCTCAAACCGGTCCAGCGCGGCCTCGAGTTCATTCAGCACCGGGGCCACGGTATCGAGCAGCAGCTCGTAATGCTGGATTCTTTCAATCTTTTCCATATCCAATTCGTTTACAGATTATCAAATAGTTCCCGGGATCGGCCACCGCATCGGCCCGAATCCCAAACAGGTGGACATCCCCGCCGGAGGCGCATCCGGTCTTCTTCCGGAGCAGGTCCGAGGTCATCGGGATGTTCCGCGCCGTCACCTCCGCCTGCGGATACCGCTTCCCCACCTCCTTCAGGTTCCGGTTGTTCAAAGGCAGCAGGTCAATGATTTCGAACCACTTCCCGAACGGAGCCAGGCCCTCCGGCATCGTCTCCCCCACATACAGGTGCGTATGGGTCGCCAGTTTTGTCAATCCGAACCGCGTGCAAGGCAGGTTGAACGCCCCGGCCTTAGCCAGGGCCTTGCCCGGCTCGAAGAGATAGATTTCTCCATTCCGCTTCGCTCCAGTCGAAATGACAAGGGACGCGCTCCCGTCGTTCCCAACCTTTCCGTTCCCGTCATTTTCGGGTTGTTTTTCCCCGTCATTCCCGGCTTGACCGGGAATCTCCATCACCGATCCGCCTTCCACCACAAAGACGGTATAGTCCCCTTCCCACGCACGGTCCAGCACGAACAGGAGTTCCTTGCACTCCCCGCCGGAGGCCACCACATGGACCTCCCGAACGTGTCCCAACCGCTTGCAGGCCATGGTAATATCCGCCATCGGGGACAACTTGAGCAGCACGAAGCGGCTCGCCGCGAACAGTTCCGGCAGCAGTCCCAGCACGTCCGGCCGGCAATCCTCGATCAGGAACACTTTCTTCCCGTCTTCCGCCCGCCGGGCCGGATCCAGGTAGATCACATCCGGCTCAAACCCATCCAGCACCTCCTTCACCTTCCCGGGCTCCACCACTTCATTCCTGAACCGCATGTTACCAACGCCCAACTCCTTGAAATTCAATTCCGTCGCTTTCGCCAACTCAGTCTGCATCTCGTTATACAGCACCTCCCCCGCCACCTGCGCGAAAGCCCATGCATCCACGCCCATGCCGCCGGTCAGGTCGGCGATCCGGGAGATTCCTTCGCTCCGCTCGGAATGACAAAAAGGGCTTCGCTCGGAATGACAAAAAGAGCTCCGCTCGGAATGACAGGAGGTGCTTTGCCCGGAATGACAAGAGGCATTGATGTCGTCGGGGTTTCCGGGGGCGGTGGGGTCCCCAAACCTGTGCCCACCCTCGGGCGCATAAGAGGGAGGGGCCCAAAACCCGTTTTGGGAGGGGTCGCGCAGCGACGGTTTGGGGATCCCACCGCCCCCGGAAACCAGCAACTCGGAAAACAGCGACTCGGAAAACAGCGACTCAGCAACTAACGCCTTGTATCGGGCAGTGTCCGAGGAACTGCACTGCTCGCCGGAGAGGCGGGAGGGGTAGAGAAGAGAGGGAACGGCGTACCACTCAGGGACTTTGGTCCGGAGACGGCGGCGCACTTCCAGAGTGGTTACAGCGAGGTCCAGGTCGATGTCCGGAAACTTGTCCCGCGAAAGGAGCAGACGGACCGGATCGTCCCCCTCGTGTTGCAGTATGAAATCGGCAAAAGACATGTTTCCATTGCAAAAATACACATAATTCGTTATATTTGTACGATTGAGAGTAACACTAAAGCACATCGATATGAAAGATTACAAGGAAGTCGTCCAGACTTGGCTCGAAGGAAACTTCGACGCCGAAACCAAGGCTGAAATCAAGAAACTGCAGGAGACCGACCCGGTCGGCCTGGAGGATGCCTTCTACCGGAACCTGGAATTCGGCACCGGCGGCCTGCGCGGCATCATGGGCGTGGGCACCAACCGGATGAACAAGTACACCGTGGGTATGGCCACCCAGGGCCTGGCCAATTACATCAAGGCCCATGTGGAAGGCGCCGCCAGCGTGTGCATCTCGCACGACAGCCGCAACAATTCCCGCCTCTTCGCGGAAATATCGGCCGACGTCCTCTCCAACAACGGCATCCACGTCTTCCTGTTCGAAGACCTCCGCCCGACCCCGGAACTGAGCTATTCCATCCGCCTCAAGGGCGCGACCGCCGGCATCATGGTCACGGCCAGCCACAACCCGAAGGAGTACAACGGCTACAAGGTGTTCTGGAGTGACGGCGGCCAGATTACCGCCCCCGTGGACAAGGACATCGTCGCCGAGGTCGCCAAGATCGAGGACGCGGCCGACGTGCGCTTCACCCCGGTCGAGGGAACCGTTCCCGGCGGCATCGAGATCATGGGCACCGAGGTCGATGAATGCTACCTGAGGGATCAGCTCTCCCTGATGCTTTCCCCGGAATCCGTCGCCCGCCATACCGACCTCAAGATCGTCTATACCCCGCTGCACGGCTGCGGCGTCAAGCTGATGCCTGAAGCCCTTTCCCGCATCGGCTTCAAGAACATCATCCATGTTCCGGAACAGGATGTCAACGACGGCAACTTCCCCACCGTGGCCTCCCCGAACCCGGAAGAGCCCGCAGCCATGGCGATGGCGCTGGCCAAGGCCGACGAGACCGGGGCCGACCTGATCCTGGCCACCGACCCGGACGCTGACCGCCTGGGCATCGCCGTGCGCAACGACGAGGGCAAGATGGTCCAGCTCACCGGCAACCAGACCTGGAGCTTCCTCACCTACTACATCCTCACCCGTTGGCAGGAACTGGGCAAGCTCGACGGCAACCAGTACTGCGTCAAGACCATCGTCACCTCCGAACTGATCGCGGCCATCTGCGAGCGCTTCGGCGTCAAGTGCTACAACGTCCTCACGGGCTTCAAGTACATCGCCGAAATCCAGAAGCAGCAGGAAGGCAAGACCGAATTCGTCTGCGGCGGCGAGGAGAGCTACGGCTTCAACCTGGGCTCCTTCGTCCGTGACAAGTGCGCGCAGGTCGCCGGCTGCGCCGTCGCCGAATGCGCCGCCTGGGCCGCTGACCAGGGCATGACCCTGTGGCAGCTGCTCCAGAAAGTGTACGCCGAATTCGGCCTGTACGTGGAAAAGATGGTCTATATCGTCCGCAAGGGCAAGAGCGGCGCCGAAGAAATACAGCAGATCATGGCCGACTACCGCGCCTGCCCGCCGAAGGAGATCGCCGGCAGCCCGCTCGCGAAGGTCATCGATTACAACAAGCCGGAGGAGACCGGCCTGCCCAAGAGCAACGTCCTGCAGTTCTTCAACGAGGCCGGCGACGTGGTCACCGTCCGTCCTTCCGGCACCGAGCCCAAGATCAAGTTCTACTTCGGCGCACGCGGCAACGACGCTCCCGCCAAGATCGAGGCCCTGAAGGCCCAGTTCATCAGCTAGACGCTATTCCTTCCGGTAAACCCGGAGCATACGCACATCCTCGAGGGGGCGATCGTTTTCATCGGTCGCCACCTTTTGTATGGCCTCCAGGACATCCATGCCGCTGATGACCTCCCCGAAGACGGTGTATTGGCCGTCCAGGTGGGGACTGCCGCCCATCTGCTTGTACACCTCCCGCATTTCGGGGGTCAGTTTCACCGTGCCGCCGGTCTGGCGGTCCAGGCGGGCCTGGGCGCGGTCCAGCTGCTCGTCCGTCATCGGACTGCCCATCATGAAGCAGAACTGCGAGGCGCAGGATTCCCGGTCGGGATTGGTATCATCCCCCTCCCGGGCCGCGTTCACGGTGCCCCGGTGGTGGAAGATGCCCTTGTCCAGGCGGAATTCCGGCGGAAGGCGGTAGTCCGGCTCCCCGTCACCGAGCATGGCGCCCGGCTGGGCATACTTGGATGTCGGGTCGCCGCCCTGGATCACGAAATTGTCAATGACCCGGTGGAACAGGAGGCTGTCGAAATAATGCTCCTCCGCCAGGCGGATGAAGTTGTCCCGGTGGATGGGGGTCTCATTGTAAAGCTTGAACTCCACGGTGCCCATCGTCGTCTCCACGACCATCACCGTTTCCTTTTCGGTCTTCTGCCCGCAGGACGCCGCCAGCAGGGCCAGGGCCAGGAGGCCCGCCATCAGTTTGCGCATATCGATTCAGTTTATTCTCCGAAATGTACGGAAAAATCTCCGTTTTTTGCGTAGTTTTGTAAAAAAGAAAAGGCCTATGAACGAAAAAGGACGCAACGGCGCCATCGACATGCTGCGCGGGCTCACGATGTTCCTGATGGTCACCGTCAACGAATTCTGGAGAGTGACGGGCGTGCCCCATTTCCTGGAGCATTTTGACACGATGGAGGACGGGATGGGCCTGTCGGACATCGTCTATCCCCTGTTCCTGTTCGCCATGGGCCTGTCCATCCCCTATGCCATCGACCGGCGCTATGCCAGGGGCTGCTCTCCGGAATCCACCCTCGGACATATCCTCTCCCGGACCTTCGCCCTCCTGGTGATGGGCGTTTTCATCCTCAACACCGAAAGGGATTTCACCACCATCCCGGGTATCGGGGAGGGAGTTTACCTGCTGCTGATGCTGGCGGGGTTCTTCCTGGTGTGGAACAGCTACCCGAAGGACTGGCGGCCCGCCCGCTGGCTCCGGCCCCTGGGAGCCGTCATCCTCCTGTTCCTGGCCGTCATCTACCGGTCAACCAAGGGCGGATATATGCAGGCCCACTGGTGGGGTATCCTGGGCCAGATCGGCTGGGCGTACCTGTTTACGGCTACCGCTTATCTCCTAGCCCGGAAGAAGCCGGGAATCATGGTTGTCCTCTGGTGCGCCGCCGTCCTGCTGAACATACTGACCGCCCCCACACGCGGCGGCGACCCGCTCCTGGGCAACCGGAACATCCTATCGGATTTCGCCCGGGCGCTGCAACTTGGCAACGGTCACACGGTGATCATGGCTCTCGGCGGGACCATCACGACGCTGGCCGGACGCTTCCTGGCCACGAGAAGCAAGGCCCGGAAGGCCTGGGCAGGCATTGGCGCAATCCTTCTGCTCCTGACCGGTGGATTCCTGTCACATCGGCTCCAGATTATCTCCAAGAACATCGGTACCCTCCCCTGGTGCCTGTATGTAACGGCCATCGGCGTAGCCGGTTACCTCCTGCTCCGGATGCTGGAACTCCGCGGATGGACCCGCTGGTTCACTCCCTTCCGTCCGGCCGGGACGGCAACCCTGACCGTGTACATGATCCCTTACCTGCTGGCCTGCCTTTGGATCTTTACCGATCTGGAGATGCCCGCGTGGGTCAGCGGGTGGATCGGCGTCGCAATATGCGCCTTAACCGCCTTCCTCTGCATCGGCATCACGGCCCTGCTCGGAAAGGCGGGTATCAAACTGAAAATCTGAAGGAATCGTTAGTCCAGGTCCACTGCCGGCCAGCCCTCGTCCTGGATCCGTTTGACGGCCAGGTCGTGGGCGGTCACATACGCGGAGACGGCTTTCTTCCGAGCCTCCTCGCGCTTGACACCATCACTGCAGGCTTCCACGAAAGCGTCGTACTTCTCCCCGAAAATGCGTTTCGCGCTGGACTCCCAGGCGGCGCCATCCTCCACCGGCTCAAAGCAAACCACCTCAAAGTGGCCGTCCGCATCTTTCTTCACGTGCATCAGGCCCGGATGGTTGCCGCCGGAAACGGTTTTCAGCGTATCCCCGTGCTGGTCGTACTGGAAGACCGAGAAGTCGCCCCAGACGAGGATGTCATCGGCCTTGTCCTCATCGACAACCAGATAATCATAGCAGGGGATGCACACCTCACCGGCAAGATAGTGGCAACCGATCGAATCCGTGAGATAGCGGTCGACGGCGGTCAGGTACGTCTCCGCCACCGCTTCATCGGCAACCGCCTTGGCGGCCTTCCGCGGACCGCATCCGGCCACCAGGCCGGTCAGGAGAACGGAGACCATCAACCCCGTGGTCCATTGGAATACTCTCATCTTGAATATGTTTTAGTGTTAATATCTTTCCCCTAGAACGTACTCCTCCGGGTCAGGCGGAAGTCGCAGTGGACTTTGGAGACGTGCTTGTCGAGGATCATTTCCGCAGCGACGCGGCCCATCTGCTGGAAATCCGTGGAGAGGGTGGATAGACCGCCCAGGATGAGTTCGTTCATCTCGATCTCGTTGAAGGAGAGTATCCGCACGTCCGTGCCGATGTTCAGACCCTGGGCGTTGATGCGGCGGGCCAGTTCCACCAGGCCGGCTTCAGACTGGGAGCCCACAATCAGATAGGTATCCTTCTTGTGCACCGTTTCCGGCGCTCCGGTCATAAAATCGACCGGAACGTTGTAATCGCGACAGAAGCGCTCCACGCCCCGTCGGATGATGGCGCCATACAGGCAGGACGGCAGGACGATCACCTTGAGGCCCGATTTCTCCATCCGGCGGTCCAGGGCCTGGACGAGTCCGTGATAGATATCGTTCTCAAAATCCTGATAGACCGCACCGATATTCCCGGGATAGTCCGGCAGCAACCGGTCCATGAGGATGAGTTTCGGGTTCGGGATGCGGGAAATCTGCCTGATCACCCGCTGCTGCGTCGCCTCGTCCAGGGGGAAATGCGGCGTGACTACATAATAGTCATACTCGTCCAGGTAGGTATCCAGGAAGTATTCCAGCATTTCCGGATCCTGGTTGTGCACCAGGACCGTGATGTCGGCCTTTTCCCCCAGGGTCGTGGAGAACGCATGGAAGAGCGCGTTCTTGAAGATACTGAAGATATCGAACAGGACCATCACCTGGGGATGGGCGTCGGCCGAGATGTCCGCGACGAAGAAACCCTTCCCCTGCTTGGGGACGATCAGACCCTTTTCCCGGAGCAGGCCATAGGTTTTCTTGACCGTTTCCTTGGAAACATACGCGGTCTCCGAGAGTTCATTCATCGACGGAAGCTGCTCCCCCACCTGGAGGGTGCCGCTGTGGATAGCATTTTCAATCTGGTGCAGCAGCTGTTTGTAAATCGGTAGCTTACTGCCCAGGTTCACCTTGATTGTAGGGACCATGCGCGGTTGGTTATTTCGTCTTTTTAGTGTTGTGCACTGTGGTATGCACTTGCAAATATATATAAAAAAATGAAAAAACGCGCAAGGGAATGCGCGTTTTTTTTAATAATATGTGCTTGATTTTACTCAGCCAGTCCTTCCAGCACCGCCTTCACGACGGCTTTCGCATCTCCGGACGGGGTGGAGGCAAAGGTCCCCGGACGCTCGGCCCACCAGGCCTTTTCGAAGTCCATCAGGGATTCCTTGAGCGCTTCCTCGTCCAGAGTGGAACCGGCCTCCATCGCTGCGTTCACCGCATCGAAGAACAGCTGCCAGCGGCCCTTGTAATAGGAGCTCACGAGACCGGCCCAGGTACGGTCGGCATAGTCGGTGAGGATATTGCCGCGGTCGCCCCAGGTGGTCAGGAGGTTGCGGGCATTGGACTCGTAATAGTCGGCTTCCTCGGGCGAAGCGCCCCAGGCGCGGGCATCGGCAATCCACTTGCCCACCAGGAAATAGGAATTCGTAGACAGGAGGTTCTCCAGGGTATCGAAGGTCGCGAGGAGATCGGCCTGCCGGGCCGCCATTTCCTCCCGGTCACCGGCCTCATAGGCCTTCTTGTATTCGGCGAAGACGGCCTCGAAGCGGTTGGAGAGATACTGGCGGGTGAAGTTCACAAGGTCGAACTCGTAGGCACTCCCCTGCCCGTCAGCCTCCAGCAGTTTCCGGATGACCTCCAGCAGTTTTTCGTTCTCATAGGTGAACTTGACGCTGGAATGGTAGGAGGAAGAGCGTCCGAAAGAAGGTCGGAGGTTCAGGATGGGGCTGTGTCCGGGGACGGAACGGTCCACGTAAATCTCGTTGAGGAGGATCTTCCAAGCTTCGCGGCCGGCCTCATCGGCCTTGCCCACGCGGACATCGGCCAATGCCTGCCCATAGGCAGCCAGGTCCCGGTGCCTCGGGGAATCCCAGGCCTTCTCGAAGATGAACTGGTACATGAACGGATTGCAGTCGAAGCCCTCCAGAGTGGAGCCCAGGCCGCTGAAGTTGGGACCCGCCTCCGCGAAGGTGCCCTCGATGCGTTTGTCGATATCCGCGAAATTGCCGGCCAGATAGGTGTTTCCGCCAAAGTTACCCAGGTAGCACCAGATGAACGGGACCCCGTAGTAGCTCTGGGTCTGGCGCCACACTTCCTGGCGCTCGCAGTAGTAGTCCAGCAGGAGGGACTTCTCGGCCGGATAAGAGGTGATGTACGGTTCGATGCGGTCCTGGGTCCAGTACTTGCGCTCGTTCCAGAACAGCCAGGTCATCTGCAGCCACACGGCGTCCGGGTCGGCGGCCGCGAGGGACTCGTAGCACTGGCGGCTCACGCGGGACAGGTAATCCGGCTCCCAGCTCTTCGGGATCATCTCGTTGAAGAGGTCGATGCCGTAGATATGGTCGGTGCCGTAAATCTCCGTCTCCTTCTCCACGAACTTCTTCTGGATGACCGGGAACAGCGGGTCCATCGGGTCCAGGAAGTACGGGTAGTCCGCCAGGTCGAAGCCCGCCCAGTCGCTCATCCGCTCGATCTGCGCCTCCGGATAGATCCGGTTCAGTTCCGGCGGGACGTGGCCGGCGAAGGCCGGCAGGACCGGCTTCATGTTCAGTTCCCGCTCCCGGGCGACGATCTTCTTCTGGAGTTCAGCCTGCCCTTCCAGCCAGGAATGCGGCAGCGGGCTGCCCCAGTGGTCGATGTTCAGCATCCGGTGCCACGGCAGGTGCGCCGGACCGGTGAAGTAGGTACGGACCTCCTCGTCGGTCAGGCCCAACTCGGTCCAGATCTGGTACCAGATGGCCTCCTGCCCGGTGATGGCCAGCGGGAGGTTCACCCCCTGCAGGGCCATCCAGTCGATGAAATGCTCCCATTCCTCCCATTTCCACCAGGGCATCGTATAGCCGTAGGTGCAGTAGTTCAGGAAGAAACGGTCCTCGACGCGGGCCTTGATCTCCACCGGGGTATCCACCTTCGGAAGGCGCTTGGGCACCTCGAAGGTATCCCAGGAGAACCAGCCCACGTTCACGAGGCAGTAGTACTTCAGGTAATGGTTCAGGCCCACGGCCATCGAGTTGGCATTGTTGCCGCTGATGACGATGCGGGAGCCCTCGGAGGAGAGGCGGAACACGTCCGTCGTATCCCCTTCGCGGAGGCGGAACTCAATCCGGTCGGCGGTCTTCCCCAGCAGGCGGTGCGCCAGGGCCGATGCAGCCTGGGTGTCCGGGTCGTCATAGGACGGCGCGGAAACGCAGCCGGCCGCCAGGGCGGCCAGGACTGTGATGCTGAAAAGCAGGTGTTTCATAGACGGAAACGGCGGATGGTTTACATACGGTCCGGAAGTTCGATCCCGAGGATGCCCATGGCGCAGCGCAGTGTCCGGGCCATCACGGAAATCAGCTCCAGGCGGAATTTCAACACGGCCGGGTCCTCCTCGCGGAGAATCGGGGTGTCGTGGTAGTACTGGTTGAACTCCTTCGCCAGGTCGTACGCGTAGTTCGCCAGGACGGCGGGACTCAGGGCGGCGCCGGCTTCGGCCACCTTCCCGGGGAAGGTCCCGAGGAGCTTGATCAGGCGGATTTCCTTCGCCGAGGGTTCCAGGGCGGTGGTGATGTCGGCGGGGCCGAATTCCACGGTCGCCTTCCGGAGGATCGAGCAGATGCGGGCGTGCGTATACTGGATGAAGGGGCCGGTGTTGCCGTTGAAGTCGATGGATTCCTTCGGGTTGAAGAGCATCGTCTTCTTGGGATCCACCTTGATGATGAAGTACTTCAGGGCGCCGAGGCCGATCATGTGGTACAGCCGCTCCTTTTCCTCCTCCGACAGGTCGGCGAGTTTGCCGCTTTCCTCGGAGGTCTTCTTCGCCTCCTCGTACATGCTCTGGATGAGGTCGTCGGCATCGACGACGGTTCCCTCGCGGGACTTCATCTTGCCTTCCGGAAGCTCCACCATTCCATAAGAGAGGTGGTAGATCTGGTCGGCCCAGGCAAAGCCCAGTTTCTTGAGGATGAGCTTGAGCACCTGGAAGTGGTAGTCCTGCTCGTTCCCCACCACGTACACGTGGGAATCCAGGTCATAGGTGGAGAACCGGCGCTCGGCCGTGCCCAGGTCCTGGGTGATATAGACGGAGGTGCCGTCGCCGCGGAGCACAAGCTTGCGGTCCAGGCCGTCGGCCGTGAGGTCGCACCAGACGGAACCGTCGGCCTCGCGGACGAACACGCCCTCATCCAGGCCCTTCTGAACCAGTTCCTTTCCAAGGAGATAGGTCTCGGACTCGTGGTCCACCTGGTCGAAGGTGATGCCAAGGGCAGCATAGGTCTCATCGAAGCCGGCATAGACCCAGCCGTTCATCATGGACCACAGGGCCCGGACCTCCGGGTCTTCCTGCTCCCACTTGACCAGCATCTCGTGGGCCTCCTTCAGGGAAGGGGCGGCCTTCTTGGCCTCATCTTCGGACATCCCCTGTTCCATCAGCTGCTTGACCTCGGCCTTGTACATCTTGTCGAAAGCCACATAGCAGTCGCCCACGAGGTGGTCGCCCTTGATGCCAGTGGATTCCGGGGTCTGGCCCAGGAACGCCTTCTGCCAGGCCAGCATGGACTTGCAGATATGGACGCCGCGGTCGTTGACGATGGTGGACTTGATGACCTCGTTGCCGCAGGCCTTCAGCAGGCGGGACACGCTGTCACCCAGGAGGTTGTTGCGGATGTGGCCCAGGTGGAGGGGTTTGTTCGTATTCGGGGAGGAGAACTCGACCATGATGCGCTTCCCGGTGGGGGCGAGCTGACCGAAATGCTCATCGGCGGCAATCTCTGCAAAAGTCTCGTCCCAGTACACGGACGAGAAGGAGAGGTTCAGGAACCCCTTCACGGAGTTGAAAGCCGCGATTTCAGGGACGTTGTCCACGAGCCACTGCCCGATGGCGTTTCCCGTCGCATCGGGGGCACTGTGGGTAATCTTCAGCAGGGGGAAGGTCACGAGGGTATAGTCGCCCTCGAACTCTTTCCGGGTCACGGAGACCTGAAGGCTGTCCGCCTGCACATCCGCCCCGTAAAGGGCCTGGATGGCTTCCACAGCCTTGTTCTGGATAAACTTTTCCGGTGCCATTATCCGAGATAGCCTTTGAGAAGTTTGCTGCGGGACGGGCTCTTGAGGCGGCGGATGGCCTTTTCCTTGATCTGGCGCACGCGCTCCCGGGTCAGACCGAAGCGCTCGCCGATCTCTTCGAGGGTCATTTCCTGGCAACCGATGCCGAAGAAGGACTTGACGATCTCGCGCTCGCGGTCGGTCAGGGTGGACAGCGCACGCTCGATCTCGGTGTTCAGGGATTCGTTCACGAGGCCCTTGTCGGCCATCGGGGAGTCATCGTTCGGGAGGACGTCCAGGAGGCTGTTGTCCTCGCCTTCCACGAACGGGGCGTCCACGGAGACGTGGCGGCCGCTCACGCGGAGGGTATCGGAAATCTTGTCCTTGGGAACGTCGATCATTTCGGACAGTTCCTCGTTGGAAGGCTGGCGCTCGAACTCCTGCTCGAACTTGGAGAGGGCCTTGTTGATCTTGTTCAGGGAGCCCACCTGGTTCAGCGGGAGACGCACGATGCGGCTCTGCTCGGCCAGTGCCTGGAGGATGCTCTGGCGGATCCACCACACGGCGTATGAGATGAACTTGAAGCCGCGGGTCTCATCGAACTTCTCGGCGGCCTTGATCAGGCCCAGGTTGCCCTCGTTGATGAGGTCCGGGAGGCTCAGGCCCTGGTTCTGGTACTGCTTCGCCACGGAAACCACGAAACGGAGGTTCGCACGGGTGAGTTTCTCCAGCGCGATGGGATCACCCTTGCGGATGCGCTGCGCGAGTTCCACTTCCTCTTCCGGGGTCACCAACTCTTCCCTGCCGATTTCCTGGAGGTACTTGTCCAAGGACGCGCTCTCGCGGTTGGTGATGCTCTTTGTAATCTTTAACTGTCTCATTTATAATAAAATAAAATACGGTCAATTCCGAAAGGAACTGACCGTATCGGGGTCATCAGGCCGTTGGCAGTCCCTTACTTGCCAAAGCCGAAATAGAAGGATTTGCCGTTCTCGTCCACACCCTCGATGTAGATGCCGCGCTGGGCCTTCTTCGCCTTGGCGATTACGTCTTCGGGTTTCGACACGGGCTCGTCGTTCACATACAGGATGATGGAACCGCTGGTGGCGCCGGCCTCGGCCATCTTGCCCTGGCCCACGGAAACGATCCGGACGCCGGAGCGGAGGCCTGCGGCCTTGAGTTCATCGGCGGTAAGGGCCTTCAAGCGGGCGCCGTAGAACGCGACGGAACCGTCAACGTCCGTCTCACCGTTCTGCGAAGCGGCAGCGTGGAAGGTCACCTGGGCCTCATGCTCCTGTCCTTCACGGACAAAGGTGATGAGGGCCTTTTCGCCAGGGTGGTAGTTGTTCACCTTCTCCTGAACGGAGGCACCGTCCGTAATCTTCTGACCATCAATGGCTATGATCACATCGCCCTTGCGCAGGCCAGCCTCTTCGGCGGCGCTTCCCTTCGAAACCTCAACTATATATACGCCATTCATGGAATTAAGTTTCAATTCCTCCTGGATTTTTTTGTCAATCGGCTGCATGGTGATGCCCAGCATGGCGCGCTTGACGGAGCCGAAGTCGATCAGGTCGGCGGCGACCCGCTTGACGATGTTCACGGGGACGGCGAAGGAGTAGCCGGTGTAGGAACCGGTCTGGGAGACGATGGCGGTGTTGATGCCCACCAGCTCGCCCTTCTTGTTGACAAGGGCGCCGCCGGAGTTGCCGGGATTCACGGCCGCATCGGTCTGGATGAAGGATTCGATCTTGAACTCACCGCTGCCGTCGGGCATCGAACGGCCCTTGGCGGAGACGATACCGGCAGTGATGGTACTGCGCAGCTGGGCGCCGAGCGGGGAACCGATGGCGAGGACCCATTCGCCCAGACGGAGCTGGTCGCTGTCCCCGATGGGGATGGTGGGCAGGTTCTCGGCATCGACCTTGATGATCGCGACATCCGTGGCCGGATCGGTGCCGACGACGGTGGCGTCATACTGCTGGTTGTCGTTCAGGGTAACGGAGATCTTGGTGGCGCCGGAGACGACGTGGTTGTTGGTGACAATGTAGCCGTCGGGGCGGATGATGACGCCGCTGCCGCTGCCTTTCTGCTCCCGGGACTGGGGCTGGCCGAAGCCGTAGCCGTCACCGAAGCCGAAGAAATACTCGAAGGGGTCGATGCCGCGGGAACGGGTGGTCTGCTGCACCGTCACTTCCACATAGACGACGGCCTGGACGGCGGATTCCGCCGCATAGGTAAAATCGGGATAATCGGAGTCTGCCAGATTGACAGTCCTGTATTCGACGCTGCCGCCCTCGCCCATCGCGCGAACGGGGCTCACATTCCTTTCACTGGCTTTCACGACGCCATAAGCCGTCAATCCCCCGGCGAGGATTGAGAGCAACACGGTTAAAATGCCTCTTTTCATAGTACACATAATTTCTTGCGGCTAAAAAATTCAAGTTTTATGCCATTTGCGAGAAAATTGTTATATTTGTCAGTTGAGCAAACACAAAAAACGCGATATATGAAACTGAATATTTCCAGCACCGACTTGTTGAAGGGACTCCTCGACGTCTCCAAGGCGATTCCGTCCAAGTCCGCCCTCCCGATTCTCGAGAACTTCCTGTTCGTCCTCCAGGGCAACCGGCTTGAGGTGACGGCGTCGGATTCCGAGCTCACGCTCCGCACGTCCATCGAAGTGGAAGGGGCCGAGGAAGACGGCAGCATCGCCGTTCCCGCCCGGCATATGATCGACCTGCTGAAGGAACTGCCGGACCAGCCCCTCCGCATCCGCACCGTGAATGACAGTTCGTTCGAGTGCAGCTGGGCCAGCGGCAACTCCGTTCTCCCCTACTTCCCGGCCGACGACTATCCGGAGATCAAGGGGACCGGCGAGGACGCGCAGAAGGTGGAATTCCCGGCCGCCAGCCTCGTGGAAGGGATCCAGGGTACTGTCTATGCCACCGCGGACGATGAGATCCGCCCGGCCATGAACGGTATCTTCTTCGACATCGACACGGCCTCCACGACCCTGGTCGCCTCCGATTCCCACAAGCTCATCTGCTACACGACCACCGACGTGAAGGCGGCCGAGAAGGCGTCCTTCATCCTCCACAAGAAGCCGGCGAACGTGCTCCGCAGCATCATCGGCAAGGACGGGGAGACGGTGACGGTCGAGTTCGACGGCAATTCCGCGCAGTTCAGTTTCGGCGGCACCACGATGATCTGCCGCCTGGTGGTGGGCAAGTACCCGAAATACCGCGACGTCATCCCCCAGAACAACTCCAATGTCCTGAAGATCGACCGCACCCTGCTGCTGAACACCGTCCGCCGCGTGGCTGTCTGCTCCAACAAGGCCTCGAACCACATCAAGTTCACCCTCAAGGAAGGCCAGCTGGAGGTCTCCGCGCAGGACCTGGGCTTCGCCCTCGCCGCCTACGAGAAAATCGCGTGCGACTATGCCGGCGATGAACTCACCATCGGCTTCAAGTCCACCTTCCTCACGGAAATCCTCTCGAACATGGGCTGCAACGGGATCGTCATCAAGTTCGCCGACGCCCGCCGCGCCGCCCTCATCCTCCCTGCCGAGGAAGAGGCCGAAAGCGAGAAGATCTGCGGCATCCTGATGCCCATCATGATTTCGTAAAGACTGCGTATGGAACTGAATCTGACGAGGCCGCTGCTCTTCTTCGACATTGAGAGCACCGGCCTCAATATCGCAACGGACGGCATCATCGAACTCAGTTTCGTGAAGGTGCTGCCGGACCACCAGACCCGTATCAAGACCTGGAAGATCAAGCCCTGGGACTACCGCAACCACCGCGTCATCCCCATCAACCCGAGCGCCTCGGAGGTGAACGGGGTGAAGGATGAGGACCTGGTGAACTGCCCCAAGTTCATCGAGGTGCTGCCGGAAGTGGCCGAATGGCTGGACGGGAGCGACCTTGCGGGCTTCAACTCCACGAAGTTCGACCTGCCCCTGCTGGCCGAGGAGATCGAGCGGGTACGCGACTATTGCAACACCCGTATCTCCGATCCCAAGTCCCACGACAAGGCGGCGGCGATGCTCGCCACCATTGACAAGATCGACCTCCACGACTGCCGGATGGTGGACGTGCAGAACATCTACCACCATATGGAACCCCGGAACCTCCGGGCCGCCTACCGCTTCTACTGCGGCGGGAAGGATTTCGAGAATGCCCATACGGCCGAGGCCGATACCGTGGCCACCTACGAAGTCCTCAAGGCCCAACTGGACCGCTACCAGGAGCCGACGGATTTCCAGCAGGAAGTCCTCAAGAACGACGTGGATGCGCTGTCCAAGATCGGCCCCCGCGCCCGCAGCGTGGACTTTGCAGGCCGCCTGTACCTGAACGAGGACGGCGAGCCCACCGTCAGTTTCGGCAAGCACAAGGGCCGCACCGCGCGGGAAGTGTGGGAAACCGAGCCCGCCTATTTCGGATGGATCGAGAACGGCGACTTCACCCTGGACACCAAGCGCCAGTTCGCCCGGCTCAAGCAGCAGTTCCAGCGCGAGAAAAAGGAAGCGCTCAACCGCCCGGCCACCCAGGACGAATTAGCTTCCCTGGCCACGAAGTGGGGAGGGAAGCTGTTCTAAATCAAAGTATTTCAGTCTTACAACTGTAACAGCCTGAAGCACAGGAGCGTCAGGTCATCGTTGGGCGACGCCCCGTTCCGGTGCCGCTCGACGGCTTCCTGCAGCCGCTTGATCACCTCGCGGGCGGACAGTTTCCCGGCGCCTTCCATCAGCTTCATCAGGCGGTCGTTACCCAGGATTTCCTGCCGGTCATTCTCCGCCTCGTTCAGGCCGTCGGTATACAGCAGCAGTTGCCGTCCGCGGATGTCGTCGATGGTCTCGCCCTGGAACGGGACGCCGTCCCACAGGCCCAGCGGGCGGTTGGTGTACTTGAGCGGCAGGAACTTCCCGTCCACCATAGGCGGGTTATGGCCGCAGTTGCAGAAGTCGAAGCGTCCCGTGGCCATATCGATCCGGCCGATGAACATCGTGACGAACATCGCCTGGTCGTTGTCCTGGCTCAGGAAGGTATTGATCTGCTCGGCCACTTCCACAGGAGAATGTCCCTGCTGGGCGATGATCCGGAAGAGGTTGCGCGTGACCGCCATGAACAGGGAGGCGGGGATACCCTTTCCGGACACGTCACCCACGCACAGGTAGATATGGTTCTGCTGCTCGAAGTAGTCGTACAGGTCGCCGCCCACTTCCTTGGCCGGGGTCATGGACGCGTACAGGTCAATGTCGTTGCGCTTCGGGAAGGCCGGGAAGATCCGGGGCACCATCGCCATCTGGATGTCGCTGGCCACCTTCAGTTCGCTTTCAATGGAGGCTTTCTGGGCTGTGGTCTTCTTCAGTTCCTCCACATAACTCACCAGGGAGTGCTGCATGCCGGAGAACGACCGAGTCAGTTCCCCGACCTCGTCCACGCGCCCGTTATCGGGCAGGACCTTGTCGAACTCCCCGGACGCAATGGTCCGGGCCTGGCTGGTAAGCCGGCCGAGCGGCTCGAGTTCCCGACGGATGACCCGGCTGATCAGGAACCACATCAGCATAAGGCCTAGGATCACAACGAGGATCACCGAGATCCGCAGCCGCTTGTAGCCGCTCAGGATGTCACTTACCGGACAGACGATGGCGACGCTCCAGCCCGTTTCGCCGAGGGGCTTGTACAGGACATAGCAGTCCTCATTGTCCATCATCATCCGTTTCATGCCCTCCTCGCCGGCCTGCATGGCCTTTCCGAGGGCAACCCGGTCCGGATCGTCCTTCTCCAGGGTTTCGGTGTAGATGGTCTCGTAGAACAGCTTCGTGGAATCGGGATGCACGAAATAGGTGCCGCCGCGGCCGATCATCATGCTGTAGGAGTGCGGATACGGCTTGACGGCGGAAATGGTCTCCGAGAGCCATCCCAGGGACATATCCACGGAGATCGTGCCCACATACTTGCCGTTCTCATCCTTGAGGGGCTTGCAGTAGGAGGCGATCATCTCCTTGGAATAGATGGCGTTGGGATTGAAGTCGAAATAGGGCTCGGTCCAGCAGGGACGGTCCAGGAGCTTGGCCAGCTGGTACCAGTCAAAGGTGAAATACTCATAGCCGGCGTTTCCCTCCTGCGTGGTCTGGATGACCCCGTCCTCATTGATGCTGAACGCGGAGAAATATTTCCCCCGCTCGGGGAAATAATAGGGTTCGAAGGAGATGGAGCAGCCGTTCAGGTCGGGATTGTTCACAAGGATCCGGCGGCTGTACACGAACATCGAGTCCGGGGCGTCCAGGTGCCGCACGGGGAGCCAGTCGGTGTTGTCGGTGGCTACCTGCACGCGGTCCAGGAGGTTGGTCACGCGCTGGACGGTGTTGTCCAGCACCTGCTCGGCCCGGTAGATGGCTTCGTTGTGGACGGATTTCTGCGACTGCCGGAACATGAAACCGAGCGACGCGATGAAAATGGCTGCGGCGAACAGGACGATCAGGAGGCTGAGCCTCGCGGGCAGAGACTGGCGGATGATGTCAAGGAGTCTTTTCATGGCGTTCTATCGGCCTAACAGTTCATCCATCGTAATGTCCCGGAGCAGCAGCTGGTTCTCCAGCATGAGGGAGGTGGCCAGGCGGACCATGTCCGGCCGGAGGCGGAACTCGCGCTCCCCCGTCTCCCGGTTGATCTGCAGGCGCAGGATCTCCTCCAGCATCAGTTTCTGCATCACGCGGTTGGTCGCGATGTGGTTTTTCCGGACATAGTCCATGACGATGTCCAGCGTCTCATCGGGATGCTCCACCGCCCATTCCCAGCCGCGGCGGCTGGCCTCGGCGAAACGCCGGGCCTGGTCCTTGTGCTTCTCAAAATAGGCACGGGTCATATAGACGCCGTCTTCCTGCACGTTGTAACCGTGGTCGCAGAACCGGTACACGTTCCTGTCGGAGATCGCGACACCCGCCTGGAGCAGCTGATAATACTCGTTATAGCTCATGGCGACGGTTGCATCGATGGCGCCGGAAAGGAAGAGGTTCAGTCCGGAGCTAAACGGTACCCATTGGTAATCAAGCCCTTCCTTCAGGCTCAGGCAGACGGCCATCTGGTCGAAGCCGACGCTCCAGGTGCCTACCCGCATGCCCTTCTGCTGCAGCGGGTCCTGATCCGTACGGGAAACGATCACCAGAGCGTTGTTCATCGACGTCTGCAGGATGTTCACCAGGGGGACGCCGGTGTCCATCATCTCCAGCGCCTGGCACAGCTGCAGGGTCGTAGCCTGGCTCTGGTTGCTGTACATCCGGTCGAGGGCCGGCTGCGTGGGCGAAGGGTGGATGATCTCGACGTCCAGGCCGACTTCCCGGTAGAAACCTCTTTCGTAGGCGACATAGTAACCGGCGAACTGGGCCTGGGGAGTCCACTGCGGCGTAAAGACGAACCGCTCCTGCGCACCCGCCGGAAGGACGGCAAGCAGCAGAAGGGGCAGGAGGAGGGATACGCTCTTGTTCATATAGGGATTCTTAATCGACGGAAAGATAATAGTTTCCCGGGACGGGGGTGCCGTCCAGGATGGCGCGGAGGTCTTCGAGGATCCGGTCCGGGCGCACCGGACCCGTCTCCCAGAAGGCGTTGCCGCCGCCCGGGGTGGTCTGTTTCGTATTGTTCCAGACGGGCTTCGAGAGCACGGGGAAATCGGCAAAAAGCGGATGGACGCTGCGGAGCTGGTCCTTGGTCGCGCACCAGCCGGGATTGAGCCAGATATCGGCCTCCTGCGCATAGGCATAGGCCTTTTCCACCGGGATGACGGAGGACTCGAAACGGCCGGGGACAGCACCGAGGACTTCCCCGCCGGCATCCCGGATGAGCCGGGTCATATAGTTATCCCCGCCGGGAATGTACCACTGGTCGGCATAGGGGATGTTGATGAGGACCTTCCGGGGCGAGTCCGTTTCGTTCACGAGGGACAGATAGCGGTCACGGACGACGGCAAACAGGCTGTCGGCCTCCGCGGTCCGCCCGGTCAGGAGGCCGAAAAGCCGGACATATTCCGCCCGGGCCAATGGATGGCTCTCCAGATGCTCGTGGATGACGGCAGTCCGGACGCCCAGTTCCCTAAGTTTTGCAAGATAAGGCGGTTCCGCAGCGGAAACGGCATAGGTCAACAGCAGGTCCGGTTTCAATCTCACGATGGTCTCGTAGTCCAGCGCGGCATCATACCCCACATCCACGGCCTGCGCCTGCACCTCCGGGTCCGACACATAAGCCAGCCCCGACACGGCCGTCACCACAGAATCGCAGCCCAGCGCATCCAGGAAGCCGATATAGGAAGAGGACATGCACACGATGCTCCGCAGTGGCCGCGTCACGATCAAAGTATCCGGCGCTCCGCCATACGGAGACATTAGGATGGCATCATTGCCCCGGATGCTGAACCACTGCGCATACTCCATGCCCCCGGACTCCGCAGGACGCGTACGCGACACGCAGGAAACAAAAAGGCAGCAGAAAACCTGAAGGAGCAGTACACCGTAACGCATGACAGACCCAAAAATACGAAAATTGTTTGGTTTCAAAAAATTTTTCCTATCTTTGCAGTCCCGATTCTCCGAAATCGGTCAGGCCACTTTAGCTCAGTCGGTAGAGCAGCGCATTCGTAACGCGCAGGTCGCCAGTTCGAGCCTGGTGAGTGGCTCACGAAAAAGCAGGCAGCGATGCCTGCTTTTTTCGTGTGCCGAGTGACTTCGCCCTTATGGAAATGAAACAGCACGCACGACCTGACGGTCGTGGGCTGGGGCGAGGTTCCCCTCCAGAGATGCCGGAGGGCTGACGGAATCTTGTGCTTCCGGCCGTTGCGCGGGGGGAGGCGGGGTTGGGAGACAGAGTTGGAAGGCGGAGTTGGGAAGGCGGAGTTGGGAGACAGAGTTAGGAGGCGGGGTTGGGAAGACGGAGTTGTGAGACGAGGGTTGGGAGGCGAGGGTTGGGAGACGAGGTAGGAAGACGGGGGTTAGCACGGCATGGTTCGCAAGTGACTGTTACATAGCCTATTACAAATCAGAGTGTACTAACCCCCTCGTTAAAGCGAGGGGGTTAGCACGCGCCCGTGCTGACCCCTCCTATTTTAAGGACGGGTCAGCACGCTCCGTAATCCATATCGTTGATTTAGAGAAAGTTATAAAATAGCGTGTGCTAACCCCCTCCGGAGGCGCCGTCTGGCACGAGGCCTTCGCACACTTCGCATGATTGTCTCCCCCGCCCCATCGTGTCATACTGTCTTTCTGGACGGAGCAATACTCTGTTTTTTGCTTCCTATTCCATTTTATCGTATTTTTGCAGAAAATTATAGGAATTCTATGAAATCGGATATCATTGTGATCGGAGGCGGGGCTTCCGGACTGGTGGCGGCGATCGGAGCCGCGGAAGTATTGGCCCAGACGGACAGCGGCGGGACGGTGACGGTGCTGGAGAAGATGCCCAAGGCGGGGCGGAAGGTGATGATCACAGGCAAGGGACGCTGCAATTTCTCCAATGTCAAGGAGTGGGGCGATTTCTCCGGCCATATCCGCACCGACAGCAACTTCGTGAGCCCGGCGTGGCACAACCTGACCCCGGAAAACCTCATCGCCCTGTTCAAGGCCAATGGCCTCCGGAGCGTCGTGGAGCGGGGGGACCGGGCCTTCCCGGAGTCCCATATGGCGGGTGACGTGGTGGATACCCTCCTCCGGGCCTGCACCCTCGCCGGCGTAAAAGTCGTCACCGGCTGTGAGGTCAAGACCGTGGACAAGACCGCCCGCGGCTGGAGCCTCGACACCGTGAAGACCATCGTCAAGGAATTCCGCATCAAGAACGACGACCCGCGGGCGAAACCGCAGTTCCGTACCGAAACCACCATCGAGACCGAGGAGTACACCTGCTCCAAGCTCATCATCGCCACCGGCGGCCTCTCCTATCCCGGAACCGGCTCTACCGGAGACGGTTACATGTGGGCCGAGGAACTCGGGCACACCATCGAGCCCTGCTATCCGTCCCTGACGGCCCTCGTGCCGGAAGGCTACAAGACGGAGCAGAGCGCCCTCGCCGGGGAAATCAAGCAGGCCTTCCGCGGCCGGACCGTGTACGGGAAGGTGAAGGAGCGCAAGATCGCTCCCCTGCCCGCTTACTATCCCAAATTCGAGAAACACATCGAGCGCATCAAGCCCCTCTCCGAGATCGGCGAACTGTTCAACGGGAACAACCTGGAGAACGTCCAGCTGAGCCTGTTCATCAACGGGGAGGAAGTCCAGAGCGAGTTCGGCGACATCGAGTTCACCGACGGCGGCCTGGAAGGCCCGCTGGGCTTCCTGGTGAGCCGGAAGGCCGTGAGCGCCCTCAACAACGGCCAGAAAGTGAGCGTTTCCATCGACCTCAAACCCGCCGTGGAACTGGAGAAACTCAATGAGGACGTCCACCAGAAGTGGGAGGACGTCATTAACGACGACCGCTCCAAGGGCCAGAGCTTCCAGCGCGTCTTCCGGATCATGCTGGGCAAGCTGATGCCCTGGGACCTCACCCTCGCCTTCCTCAAGACCAACCCGAAGGTGAGCGTGGACACCCTCGCCGCCGCGATGAAGGACTGGAAGATGGACATCGCCGGCTTCGTGGGCTTCGAGCGCAGCGTCATCACCGCCGGCGGCATCTCCACCGGCGAAATCGTCGCCAAGACCCTGGAATCCAAGAAGCACCCGGGGCTGTACTTCTGCGGTGAGGTGCTGGACATGGATGCCGACACCGGCGGCTACAACCTCCAGCTCGCCTTCTCCACCGGCTACCTCGCCGGGCAGTCCGCCGCCAAGGCGCTGTAACCGGAATGGGTTTCCACCAACGTGATTTCTGGACAGCCGCCCTGCTGTTCTTCTCCCTGCTGCTGCCTGCGCAAAACCGGACGGTCACCCTCTCCGGCTATGTCCATGATGCGGAGAGCGGGGAACCGCTGCCCCAGGCGGTCATCTTCCTCGAAGACCGGAAGACGGGCGTCACCGCCGACGCCGTCGGCTTCTACTCCCTCCACGTCCCCGTGGGAAAGCATATAATCTACTGTTCCTACGCCGGTTATGAAACGGCGGAGGAACCGCTGGAACTGACCCGGTCCCGGCAACTGGTTTTCCTTCTCAAGACGGACCGGAGCGAACTGGAAGCCGCCACGGTCTTCTCGCGGTCCAAACGGGAGGAAATTAAGCTGCCCCAGATGGGCCTGGAACGGGTCGATGCCTCCCTGGTGAAGAAGATGCCTGCCCTGATGGGCGAAGCCGACATCATCCGGGTCATCCAGATGATGCCCGGCGTCCAGACCCCGAGCGAAGGGGCCACCGGCTTCAGCGTGCGGGGCGGCGGCGTGGACCAGAACCTGATCCTCATCGACGGCGCCCCCGTGTACAATTGCGGCCATTTCCTGGGCTTCCTGTCGATGTTCAACGGCGACGCCATCCGCGGAGCCGACCTCTACAAGGGCGATTTCCCCTCCTCCTACGGCGGACGGCTCTCCTCGGTGCTGGACATCTCCACCAAGGACGGCAACAACCAGGCCTTCGGCGGGAACGCCTCCATCGGCCTGATCACCTCGAAACTGTTCCTGGAAGGGCCCATCGTCCCCGGAAAGCTTTCCTTCATGGTCGCCGGCCGGAGGACCTACGCCGACATTTTCCTCCCCCTGCTCCGCAACGACATCTCGGACAAGACCAAGATGTATTTCTACGACCTCAACGCGAAGGTCAGCTGGGTCGCCGGCGATAAGGACCGGGTGTACCTCAGCGCCTTCAGCGGGAAAGACGTCTTCGGATTCGCGATGGAGGAGTTCAACCTGACGGAGATGGTGTTCGGCTTTGCCAATCACACGCAGTCCCTTCGCTGGAACCATGTTTACTCCCCCCGTCTGACCTCCGACGTCACGGTCTATAACTCCCTATACCGCAATGACATCGGCACTGAAATGGAACAGGCTGATTTCGATACGCGGCAGGAGATCCGGGAGACCGGCCTCAAGGCCCGGTGGACCTGGTACGCCAACGGGAACAACACCGTGGTCGCCGGCCTCCAGCTGGCCCGGTTCGGCGTAATGCCGGGCTATACGCGACCAAGGAACGAGGAGTCGCTGGTCCAAGAAGTCCGCATCCCTGAAAACTACGCCATCCAGCCCGCCGCCTACCTGCAGAACGAGCAGAAGCTGGGCAGGATGACACTCCGCTACGGCCTCCGCTTTTCCACCTTCACCACGCTGGGTCCCACCCAGCAGAAGTATTTCGATCCGGAAACCCACGAATTGACGGAGACGGTCGATGTGGAAAAGGGGAAGGCGATCAAGACGTTCTCCGGACTGGAGCCGCGGATTTCCGCATCCCTGCCCCTCACCGACGACCTGTCGCTGAAAGGCGCCTGGGTACGGACGTTCCAGTACCTCCAGCAGTCCCGCGTCAGCATCACCGGCAGCCCGGTGGACGCCTGGTTCACGGCCTCCCCCAACGTGAAGCCGCAGCGCTCAGACCAGTATTCGATGGGGGTCAATGCCCTCCTGTCCGACCAGTCCCTGCAGCTGTCCCTGGAAGGGTTCTACAAGGACAACCGGAACACGATGGATTTCGTGGACAACCCGGGGCTCGTCCTGGCCGATCCGGACCGGGAAGGCCTGCTCCGCTTCGGCACATCCTGGTCCTACGGGGCGGAACTGATGCTCAAATACGAGTTCGCGCGCTGGAACGGCTGGCTGGCCTATACCTGGTCCCGGGCCTTCTACCACATCCCGGACCTCAACGGCGGGAAGCCCTATCCCTCCCCCATCAACCACGAGCATGCCGTGTATTTCGTGCTCAATTACGACTTCTCCAAGCGGTGGTCCGCCGCCGCTGAATGGGTATTCTACAGCGGTGCGCCCACGACCTATCCCGTGGGCCGCTACCATTACCAGGACCGGTGGATACCGGTCTATTCCAGCCGCAACGAGGACCGGCTTCCTGATTACCACCGGATGGACCTGTCCGTCACATACCGGACCGCCCGCCGGGCCGCCGGGAAACCCTGGAGCGCGGAATGGAACCTCTCGCTGTACAACGCCTACTCCCGGCACAACGCCTGGTCCATCGCCTTCACGTACAGCCGGAAGGAGGAAGAGGCCCAGTCCGCGAAGATCTACCTGTTCACCGTGATTCCGTCCATCTCCTGTAACATCCAGTTCTGACCGATGAAAAAGTTCCTGTTCCCGCTCCTGCTTCTGCTGGCCGCCTGCACGGAAAAGGTAGACCTCCGGTCCCGGTCGGATTACCACGACTACCTGGCCGTCGAGGCCACCCTGACGGACCGCCCGGACCTCCCCCAGCAGGTGATCCTGTCCCGGAGCATCTCCTATTTCCATACCGAAAGCCAGTCGATGGTCAGCGGTGCTTCCGTCCGGGTCAATGACCTGGTTTTCAGCGAGAAAGAAGCCGGCGTTTACGAAGCGCCCAGAGGCTTTTCCTGCCAGCCCGGCGTAGAATACGCCCTCCGCATCCGCCTGGATGACGGAAAGGAGTATGCCGCCGAAGCGACGATGCCGGAAGCCGGCTTCCAGATCGATGCCATCGACTATGCCTTCGCCGGCGGGAAGACCATGAACTCCGACAGTCTCTGGACCGTGGGCTTGTGGGGCCGCGAGAGGGACATTGACAGCTACTACCTGCTCACGCACGCCGTGAACGGGCTCTACCAGCCCGCATCCATGGCGATGGTCTCCAATGACATGTTCTTCAACCACAACGAAGTAGCGGGGTTCCCCATCACGGCCCTCCTGCAGTCGGAAGTGCTGCGGAAGGAATACGGCGACTGCTTCAAGTATCTGGAAACCGACGATGAGATCACACTGGAAATCTGGACGCTGGACAAAGGCTATTATGACTTCCTCGTGTCCCTGAACATGAGCGGTGTCTCCATTCCGCTCTTCTCCCCCCAGCCGGCAAACGCCCCGACCAACATCCGCGGAGAGCAGGTCCTGGGCTACTTTGCCGTCTGCCCGGTCGCCCGCGCCAGCGTCACGGTGGAAGACCCCTTCCGCCCCTATTTCAAACGGATGTTCCCCGGGCTGTAGGCCCGATTAAGCGATTACCCCGCTGCCGAGCATCTCCTGGCCGTCGTACCAGACGGCGAACTGACCGGGAGAGATGCCGCGTTGAGGCGCGTCGAACAGCAGGAAGAGGCCGTTTTCGCGCCGCAGGAGCGTGGCGCCCTGGAGGGGCTGGCGGTAGCGGATGCGGACGCGGTAGCGGCGGATGTCGCCGACAGCCATCGCGAGGTCCTCGCGGATCCAATGGATTTCGGACGGGTCGATACGGAGGCAGAAGCGGCTGAGACCCTTGTGGTTATGGCCTTCCCCTACATAGACAATGTTGGCCGCGGTGTCCGTGTCGATGACAAACACCGGTTCCGCGTGCCCGCCCACGCCAAGTCCTTTCCGCTGGCCGATGGTATAGAACTGCGCCCCCTCGTGCGTACCGACGATGACACCGTAAGGGTTCGCCTTGATGCGGGTTTTCTTGATGTGCTTCTTGCCGCTGCGATAGGTCTCGGTCTCGAAACGGATGTCGTAATGCAAGGGCGTGGCGAGACGGGCCAGGTCTTCATCCGAAAGAGCAGCCACCTTTTCCAGGTCGAACGGGCTCTCGCCCAGGGGTTTCCCGTCGGTGGTCAGGATCTTTTCCTCCGGCGCATAGCGCACGGTACGCTCCAGCGCGACACCTTCCCGCAGGAGACTGTCCAGCATCGACTGCTGCCACTGATAAAGCGTATCATCGGCATACCAGGCATCGAAGACCTCCACAATGTTCCCTTCCACCGAAGCGAGTTTCTGTTTCAGGAAGGTGGGGAGATCGACCTTACCCACGAAGCAGATGCCCTGGGAGTCCTTCTTCTCGGCGGACGGGAGGTCGGCTTCCTTCGCGAGGCGGCGCACTTCCGGCTTGACGATGTCCCCGATGGGGAAAAGGGCCTTGCGGAGCTGGGCCTGGGTCAATTGACACAAGAAATAGGTCTGGTCCTTGTTGGGGTCGGTTCCTTCCAGGATGCGGCAGGTGCCGTCTTCCTGCACCTCTTTCCGGCAATAGTGGCCGGTGGCGACATAATCGGCCCCGTACTTTTCCGCGACGGCGAGGAAGGCATCGAACTTGATCTCCCGGTTGCACAGGACGTCCGGGTTCGGGGTGCGGCCCTTCGCGTACTCGTCGAACATATAGTCCACCACCCGCTGGCGGTATGGGCCGGACAGGTCCACGAAATAGAACGGGATGCCGATTTTCCGGGCGACGAGTTCGGCGACGAAGCGGTCCTCCTCCCATTCGCAGTCCCCGTGGAGGGTGGCGTCGGCCTCGTGCCAGTTCTGCATGAACATGGCGAAGACGTCGTAGCCCTGCTCCTTCAGGAGGAGGGCCGCCACGGAGGAGTCCACGCCGCCGGACAGGCCGACGCAGACTTTGATTTTGCTGTTTTCCGGGTTGAAGGAGGCCATTTTGTCCGTTATTTCCCTGCAAAAGTAATGAATTTGGAAATTAATTCCTATCTTGCAGGACCGTCTGTAAGAAAAACGGGCTAACCACGGGTCGTATGATTGAAAGACAACTGACCATCAACTACATCGAATACGCCTCCGTCGAGGAGATGGACGCCCAGGACCAGATCCTGGTCGCCGCCGCCGACGAGGCCCGCGGAGGATCCTACTCCCCCTATTCCCTCTTCCGGGTGGGCGCCGCCGTCCGCCTGGTGAACGGGGTGATCGTCAAGGGGGCCAACCAGGAGAACTGCGCCTATCCTTCCGGCCTCTGCGCCGAGCGGGTGGCGATGTTCGCCGCCGGGGCGCAGTACCCGGGCGTCGCCTTCGACACCATCGCCATCGAGGGCGCCAACATCAACGAAATCTGCGAGAGCCCGGCCGCTCCCTGCGGAGCCTGCCGCCAGGTGATGGCCGAGTACCAGCGCCTGTTCGAACGGCCGCTGAAGATCATCCTCATCGGCTCCCGCCGCATCTACAAGTTCGCCAAGGTGGAGGACCTCCTCCCCCTCATCTTCGACAGTTTACGGGTGTAAATTTTGGTAGTCCTGAAAAAATGACTACCTTTGTCCCGGGAAAGTCTTACACGACCAGCTCCCTCTGAACTCCCCCAGGGCAGGAATGCAGCAAGGGTAGGAGGTCGTAGCGGTGCGATGTAATCAGCTTTCCCTTTTTTCGTTATGATCGCCGTCTATACCATCACTTCCGGCCTGCACGACGAGGCGGCCGTTTCCCGCCTTTCGGACGCTTTCCTGAAAGGCGTCTTCCCCGAGGGGGATTTCGAGTACAAGGGAGCCGATTTCTCCGATTTCGGCACGCATACGCTGGACCTGATCTATGTGCGGACCGGCGGGGCGGAAGGCATCTTCAAGGCCCTCCTGCCGGAGATGCTCGCCCGCGGGATCGACCGGTACTACCTCCTGACCTCCGGCAAGAGCAATTCCCTCGCCGCCTCGCTGGAAATCCTGTCCTACCTGCGTCAGCAGGGCCTCAAGGGCGAAGTCCTGCACGGCAGCGACGCCTATGTCGCCGGCCGCATCCGGATCCTCGCCCGGGTCCGGGAAGCCCGGGAACGGCTCAAGGGAATGCGCATCGGCGTCATCGGCCAGCCTTCCGACTGGCTCATCGCCAGCCAGGCCCACCCCATCGCCCTCCTGGAGAAGTTGGGCGTCCGGATGGTGGAAGTGCCGATGGAAGAGCTCCTTGTGGAAATCGGAAAAGCCGAGGGCGAACCGGCTCCCGCCGATCAGGAAATGGCCCGGAAGGTGCGCGACGCCTATCCCGGCGCCGTCCAGATTTACAAGGCCCTCAAGGTCCTCGTGGCGAAATATGAGCTCAACGCCTTCACGCTCCGGTGCTTCGATCTGCTGTCCACGGTGGGCAATACCGGCTGCCTGGCCCTGTCCTGCTTCAACTCGGAGGGCATTCCCGCCAGTTGCGAGGGCGACGTCCCGGCGCTCCTGTCGATGATGATTTCCTACGCCCTCACCGGCGTGAGCGGCTTCCAGGCCAATCCGTCCCAGATCGACGTGGAAAGCGGACGCATCCTCTTCGCGCACTGCACGATCCCCTTCAATATGGTGGAGAACTGGAAGTTCGACACGCATTACGAGTCCGGCATCGGCGTGGGCATCCACGGCATCTTCCCGGAGGGTCCCGTCACCGTCTTCAAGGTGTCCGGCGACCTGGGCCGCCATTTCGCGGCGGAAGGGGAACTCATCCGGAACCAGTACGAGCCGAACCTGTGCCGCACGCAGGTCATCCTGCAGCTGCGCCCGGCCGACGCCCGTTACTTCCTGACGGATCCCATCGGCAACCACCACATCATCGTTCCCGGACACTGCCGGGAACTGTTTGAGGAGCTTCTGTAAATCAGGGTTTTACGCAAGAATATGGTGGGAGACCCCGGACACGAGGCCCAGGGAGGCCGCCCGGTCCAGGAAGAACTGCTCGAACTCGGCCCCGAAGATGTTCCGGGATAGGTGCAGGAACAGTTTCCCGTCGTAACCGGCGCAGGAGAAAGCGCCGCTGTTTCCCCGCTGGCAGCCCAGCACGAAATCGAATTCCGCCACATACGGCCGCATGGCCTCCGGCAGCTGGACCTCGCCCAGGTTGGACAGGGTCTGGGAGCAATACACGTCGCCGTGGTGGCGGTTGATGGTGTCGATGATGGGCTTCTTGATCACCAGGGGCAGGCAGCGGACGGCGAAACTCTCCTCCAGTTCCACGTTGGCGGCGATCTTCGGTTCCAGGTTCTCCGGACGGAGCATCGTCCGCTTCTGCATCTTCACCAGCCGGACCATCTGCTCCAGCGGGAGGTAGCCGGTGCGGACATCGATGCCCAGGTTCACGTAGGATGAGAAATTCCGGACCGAGCGGCTGCCGTACAGGGGCCGCAGGTTCACCGGAACGCTCACCTTGAGCACGCTGCACTTGCGGCTGTTCCCATCGGCCCGGTATAGCTTCTGGAGGGCATCCAGCATCAGCCCGGTGAGGAGGTCCGTCACCGTGCACTCCAGGCGGCGGCACACGGCCTTGACTTTATCCATCGGCATCACCACCCGGATGTCCCGCAGGCCCGAACCCGGCAGGCGGCGGCCCTTGATATGGTAGGCGGGGACGTTCTTCTCCAGGGAGCCTTTCCGGCCGGAGAAGACGGTCTTGAAACTGTCCTCGATCTCGCCCGCATCCGGAGCGTCGGAAGGATCCAGCACGGAACCGGAATAGGAGATGGACAGGCCGTATTTCAGGCGCAGGTACTCCCCGGCGAGGGTCAGGAGGAAGGTCTTGGAACCCGTTCCGTCGGCCAGGGCGTGGAAGACGTCCAGGACGATGCGGTTGCCGTCGGCACTCACCTTATAGAGGAACCCGCCGTTGTCGGAGAAGTGGAAGCGGTTGAGCGGCGCGGCCGGGGAAATCTCCGGGGTCTTGTCCATCCGGCTCAGGTGCCACCAGAAAGCCCCGGCGCGCAGTTCGCAGCGGAAGGTCGGAATCCGTTCGGAAACCGTCACCAGCGCCTGCTGCAGGAGGACGATGTCCACCGGCTCCGTGAGGGTCACGCTCATCCGGTACAGGGAGGCGTAATGCTTGCTCAGGGAGGCGGGATAGATGTTCGCCGCATTGTCCACCCGCATCCGTGCGGGGATCTGGAGAGTCTGTGCCATCGTGTTTCGCATTGGTTTGACACGAAGGTAAGAGCACCCCCCGGCCGGGGCAAAAAAAGGTGGTGAATCGGGGCGAAAAGTGGCGAAATCCGGCAGAAAGGGGCGAATTAACGCCCTTTCCGGAGCCTTCCGATGGCGTGCTCCAGGCTTTCGGTGGGTTCGATGATGTTGTAATCCTTCCAGAAATCGGGATCGCGGAACTCATTCGCCTTGTCGCTGAGGATGTCCACGCTGCGGAACATCTCGCTCCGAAGGATGGGGACGGCGGGCTCGCGGAGGTCGGTCACGACGAGTTCGTTCACCACGGCGTAGTTGGTGGCGAACAGCCGCTTCTTCCAGTCGCAGTTGAACCGGATCGTGGAGCGGAAATACTCCAGGCGGCTCTTCCCGTCCTGCATCCGGTAGTTGATGATCACGGACAGTTCCTTGGGCGTGAACCGGAGGGTCAGGGGCTTGCGGATGAGCATCAGCCGCGTGGCCTTGACCTCGTCGGACATATCCAGGGACATCTCGATGCGGGTGAAGGCCAGGCGCTCACGGTCGATGTAGAGCGTCCCGTGGTAAAGGGCCCACTCCACCGGCCTGGAGCCGGGATGGAAGTGTATGACGAACTGGAGGCGGTCGCCGATATAGGTGGGAAGGCCCATCTCGAACTCATACAGGGGAAGTTCCTCCGGGCTGAACAGGATCTCGGGGTTCTTCACCACGTCGAAGGTCAGGGCCTGCGTGGGGCCGCCCTGCATCTTCACGCCCAGCGTGTCGGCGAGGCGCTGGCTCAGCAGGACGCGGCTCTTTTCTAGGGCCGCCCGGTCCCGGTAAATGGTGCCGTCATAGCCCGTCTTGTACATCCGGGCGACGGCCTCGGAGACATAGATGTAACGGTTCCGTTTGCGGACGGTCTCCCGGTAGAAACTCTCCAGCAACTCGGGCTGCCGGCTGAAATTCTCCGGAATCCGTTCGATGGCGGCCTGGACGATCTCCAGCGGGTCGCCCGTGATGATGGATGCTTCGTCCAGCCGGAGGGACTCGGGGATGAGGCGCACCCGCAGCGGGCCGCCTCCCGGCCGCTGCCGGAGGGTCCGGTAGCCCAGGTAGGAGAAGACGACCTCGGTGACGGGGCGGTCCGACTTGATGGTGAAATCACCGTCGGCGTTGGTGACCGTGGCAAAGTGCCGGTCCGGGACGGAGACGTGGACGGCCTCCATCGGCTTTCCCGTGGCCGCATCCACGACGTTCCCCTGCACGGAATACCCCAGCCGCAGGGTGTCCACCTGGCCGGAGAGGGTCCATGAGCAGAATAGGAAAACAATCAGTATCAGATACTTTCGCATGGCTGAAACCTTTATCTACGCAAATTAAAGCATTCTCCCGTGAAAATGCAAGTTTTTCCTTCCCCTTCCCGAAAGTATTTCCTATCTTTGTAACAAGATAGTTACGAAACCGGATGGACACACCCTTTCCCTATGACAAATTCGTGACCGGCAAGAACTTCATCGGCCGGAAGCCTGAATGCCAGATCATCACGAACCTGATCGGTCAGCATGAGCATGTGGTCCTGTATGAGCCGCCCAAATCCGGCATCACCTCCCTCATCCAGCAGGCCCTGTACAACATGCGTTTCAGTTCGCGGGCCTTCATCGTGGGCCAGATGTCGGTCCTGAACATCCGCACGGTCGCGGAGTTCCTGACCCGCTACGGCTCCACGGCCATCCGGATGGTGGCCTCGACCCCGGCGGAGTACGGCGCCCTCGTGGGCCAGTACCTCGGCGGCACGCACTTCGTCTTCGACCCCGGTGCCTTCGCCGACCGCGAGGAAGTCCTCTCCCTGAACTGGGACCTGGACGAGGACGACGTCAAGGCCGTCCTGCGCCTCCCCTTCCGCATCACCGCGGACCGGGGCACGCCGATGCTGCTGATCATCGACGAGTTCCAGAACGTGAACGAGACGGAGGACGGCAGCCGGATCCTCGTCCCCCTGGACGCCGTGATCCGGGAGGAGGCCGAAGCCGGCCGCAAGGGATTCTCGCTCGCTTTCTGCGGGTCCATGGTTAACGCCATGAAGCAGATCTTCGAGACCAGCCGCCTGTTCCACCGGCACGTCACCCGGGTCCGGCTCTCTTCCGTGGACGAGCGGGAAATCGCCGACCACGTGGTGCGCGGGTTCCTCTCCGGCGGCAAGGTGCTGGACAAGGACCTGCTCGTGGGCGCGTGCCGCCTGTTCAAGAACAACCTGTGGTATATCAATAACTTCGCCGCCATCTGCGACTCGATGTCCAAGGGCTATATCATGGAACCGGTGCTGGTCGATGCGCTCGGGAGCCTGCTCTCCGTCCACGAGCCCCGTTTCCGGGCCATGGTCTGCGGCCTGACCACGCACCAGGTGAACCTCCTCCGCGCCACCGTGGAGGGAAACACCCGCTTCAGCGCCTCGGAGGTCATCCGGAAATACGGCCTGAACTCCTCCGCCAACGTCAAGCGCGTCAAGGACGCCCTCATGAAGAAGGAAATCCTCGTGTTCGACGAGGATGACAAGCCCGCATTCCTGGACCCGCTCTTCGAATACTGGATCCGCAAGTATTACTTTGAACTTCCCGAATAGCCATGAAAAAGAAAATCGTTGTCCTGACCGGCGCCGGGGTGAGCGCCGAAAGCGGCTTCGCCACCTTCCGCGACACCGGCGGACTGTGGGAGCAGTATGACGTGAATGATGTCGCCTCCATCGAGGGGTGGTACCGCAACCGGAAACTGGTGCTGGATTTCTACAACCAGCGCCGGGAACAGCTCCGGGATGCCAAGCCCAACGCCGCGCACCTGGCCATCGCGGGGCTGGAAAAGGCCTATACCGTCGATGTCATCACGCAGAACGTGGACAACCTCCACGAGCGGGCCGGCTCCACGCGGGTGCTCCACCTGCACGGGGAACTCACCAAGGTCCGTCCGGAAAACGGCCTGTATGACGACACCTACAAGACCGACGAGGTCATCGACATCGGCTATGACAAGGTGGTCCTCGGGGACAAGGCGCCGAACGGGTCGCAGCTGCGGCCGCACATCGTCTTCTTCGGCGAGGCCGTCCCGAACATCGAGCGGGCCATCACCCTGGTGGAGAAAGCGGACATCCTCCTGATCGTGGGGACTTCCCTGCAGGTGTATCCCGCCGCCGGGCTCTACCGCTACGCAGGCCGCGACGTCCCCATCTACATCATCGACCCCAAAGACGTCCCCGTCCACGACCCGCGCATCACGCATATCCAGGACGTGGCGACCAAAGGAATGGAAAAATTCATCGGGCTGCTTGCAGATTTGTAAATAATTACTACCTTTGCAGTCCCAATGAAAAAAGGAGGTGTAAAAGCATGATCATTGTCCCGATTAAGGAAGGAGAAAATATCGAGAGAGCCCTGAAGAAATTCAAGCGCAAATTCGAGAAGACCGGTACCGTTCGCGAGCTCCGCGCCCGTAAGAACTTCGAGAAGCCTTCCGTGAAGAATCGCATTGCTCATCAGAAGGCCGTGTACGTCCAGCAGCTCCGGCTCAAGGAAGAGCAGTAAGCCTTCAGCACCTGACATCATAAAGAGACTGTCCCTTGGGGGACGGTCTTTTTTTATTATCTTTGTTGTTGCTATGAGAGCGCTGCGCATCATCCGGAATGTCGTGCTGAGCCTGCTGGGCCTGGCGGTGCTGGCACTGGTCGCCCTGCAGGTGGTGCTGCGTCCGAAGGTGCTCACGCCCATCGTGAACCAGTTCGTGGAGAAGTACGTGGACGGCGGAGAACTGCGGTTCTCGCGGGTGCGCGCCTCGGTCATCAAGGATTTCCCTTACCTGAATTTCACGCTGTACGACTGTGCGCTCGTGTATCCGCACGGCCTGTTCGCCCGCTATGATTCCCTGCTGGTGGAGCACGGACGGTTCAGGATGCTGCAGGCGGGCCGGCAGGAGGAGATGGATACGCTGGCTTCGTTCCGGACCCTGGAGGCTTCCCTGCAACTGGTCAACTACCTGAAAAAGACCAGTTACGACATCCGCCGGGTGGAACTGGACCATCCCCGCATCTTTGCCCATGGCTATGACAGCACGGCCGCGAACTGGGATATCCTCCGCCTGGGCCATTCAGAGGACACCACGGAGAAGGCTCCCCTGCCGCCCATCCGCCTCCAGAAGGTCCGGCTGACGGGAAAGCCCTACATCATCTACACCAACCAAAGCGACACCCTGCTGGCTTCCCTCCGGATGAAGCGGCTGTCCCTGGACGGAAAACTGGATACTTATAAACTCTCGGAAGCGAAGGTGAAGTTCACCGCGGACAGCCTGTCCCTGAGCGGCCGCCTGCCGGCCGATACCCTCGCCCTCCGGATGGACCACCTTGAAATCGAAGGGAAGAACCGCCGGATCGCCCTGAAGGCCGATGCCCGCACTTCCCTCTTCACCCGGATGGCGGGCCGTTTGCGGCTTCCCATCCACCTGGATGCGGATGTTTCACTCCCCAAACGGGAGGACGGCTGCCTGGAGACGCTGATCCACAGCCTCGCGCTCCAGGTGGCGACCATTGACCTGAAAGGCAGCGGGGACGTCGTCTTCCGGAAGGACAGCACCGAGATCAAGGCCGATGCCACCATCGAAAAATGCCCCTTGGGGGACCTCCTGAAGGAGTATCAGACCAACTTCCCGGCCTTGATGAAGGTCCGGACCGATGCGGTGCTGGACCTGGAGGCCCATGCCGACGGGGTGCTCGCCCACGGCCGCCTGCCGCGAATCCAGGCCCACCTGCAGGTCCCGGACTCCTATCTGGACTATGACGGGCTCGGGCGGCGCGGCCGGGTGTCTCTGGACGTGGACGCCGCCACGGACGAGGACCTGAAACTGGACCTGGACCTGAACCGAGTACTGGTGGATATCGTGGGCGCTCGCATTGACCTGAAAGGGACGGCGGCGGACGTGACCGGGGAAGATCCTTTCTTCGCCGTGAACGGCAAGGTCCGGGCGCGGGTGGACTCCCTGACGCGGGCCTTCCTGCAGGAACGCGGCATCTCCGGGACCGGCTCCATCGACGCATCTCTGAACGCGCAGGCGCGGCTGTCCCAACTTTCGATGGCGCGGATCGGCCGGGCCGATGTCAAGGGAACGGCCGTCGTCCGCAACCTTTCCGTCGATGACACGAAGGACCGGGTCCAGGCCTATGTCCAGCGGGCCGATATCGTGCTGGAAACCAAGGGGAACACCATTGACCAGAATATGCGCCGGGGCGCCCGCGTCCTGGCCCTAGATGCCACCCTGGACACCCTGGACGCGACCTACAAGGGGGATACATACCTCCGGGGAAAGGATATCCGCATCCAGGCGCAGAACTCCGACGCCATCCTCCGGGGCGGGAAGGAGCTCACGCCGCTGATGGGCATCCTCAAGGCCGCCCGGCTCACCCTCCGCGACGGCGACGGCCTCGCGGCCAGCCTCCGCGACAACACGGAAACCTTCCGCGTCACGCCTTCCACCCGGGACTTCTCCTCCCCGAAACTCACCCTCCGCAGCCAGAGCGCCGGCGTACGGGTGCGGAACGGCGACAAGGGCGCCCTGATGCGGAACCTGAAGTTCGACATCACCGCAAACAAGCACCTGACATCCGGCAGGAACCAGGAGCGCAGGGATCGCCTCGTGGATTCACTGCGGCGGGTCTGGCCCGGTGTGCCGCAGGATTCCCTCCTATTGAAATACCGCCAGAGCCGGCCTCGGCGCGCCCTGCCCGTCTGGATGCAAGACGAGGAGTTCCGAAAGAAGGACATCCGGATCAGCCTCTCCGAGGCGATGCAGAAATACTACAGGAACTGGGATTTCAACGGGAACCTGTCCCTGCAGGAGGCCCGTCTCCTCCTCCCGTCCGTCCCGCTCCGGACCCGGGTGAACGATGTCAACGGGACGGTCTCGAACGACCGGATTGACCTGAAGAGCATCTCCATCACGGCAGGGGCTTCCGACCTCACGGCCCAGGCCACCCTGGGCAACCTCCGCCGGTCCATCCTGGGCCGCGGGACCCTGCAGCTGGAGGCGCTCGTGACCTCCAACTTCCTGGATGCCAATGAACTGATGCGGGCGTACGCCTACTATTCCGCCTACGAGCCTGAGACGTCGATGGAGCGGGCCAGCGACGAGGCGATCGAAGCGGCGATGACCTCGGCCGCACTCCCGGACAGCACGGGCTCGAAGCTTCTGGTCATCCCCGCCAACCTGGACGCGAAGGTCACCCTGGAGGCGAGCGGCGTGCGCTACGACAGCCTGGACGTGTCCTGGGCCGCCGCCGACATCGCCATGAAGCAGCGGACGCTCCAGGTCACGAACGCCCTTGCAGCCACCAATATGGGCGGGATCTATTTTGAGGGGTTCTACGCCACCCGTTCCAAACAGGACATCAAGGCGGGCTTCGACCTCCGGCTCGAAGACATCACGGCCGAAAAGGTCATCACCCTGTTCCCGGCGGTGGACACCCTGATGCCCGTGATCAAGTCCTTCGCGGGCGACCTCAACTGCGAGCTGGCGGCCACCGCCGACGTGGACACCTGCATGAACCTGATCCTCCCCTCCATTGACGGGATCCTGCGGATTTCTGGGAAGGAACTGTCCATCTCCAACGAGAGCCAGACCTTCCAGAAGATTGCCAAGTACCTCGTTTTCAGGAATAAGAACGGCGCCTATGTCGATGGGATGGCCGTCAATGGCATGGTGCGGGACAATGTGCTGGAAGTGTTCCCGTTCGTGCTCGACGTGGACCGGTACACCCTGGCGGCGAGCGGGCTCCAGCACCTGGACGAGGCGTTCAACTACCACCTGTCTGCCATCAAGTCACCGCTGCTGGTGAAGTTCGGCATCAATGTCTGGGGCGATGACTTCGACCATATCCGCTACGGCCTGGGCCGTGCGAAATACCGCAACATCAGGGTGCCGGATTTCTCCCGGCAGCTGGACACCGTGCAGAACAGCCTCCTCGCCTCCATCCACAATATCTTTGAACTGGGTGTCGAGAAGGCCATCGCCGAGAACAACGCCCAGCGCTACATCCAGGACCAGATGGAAGCGACCGGCTACGCCCCCGCCGACACCCTCGCCGCCCCCGCCGTCGTCACCGACTCCCTCGCCCTTATGTCCCGCCGCTTCGAAGAAGCCTCCGCCGAGCCCAACCGCGAATCGCTGAAAGAAGAACTCCTGGACGCGATTTCCGGCAGCGCGGCTGGCACTCCGGGAGAGTCCCCTGTCATTCCGGGTGAGTCTCCTGTCATTCCGAGCGGTTCCTCTGTCATTCCGAGCGAAGCGAAGGAATCTCCCCCTGTCATTTCGAGCGAGCCCTCTGTCATTTCGAGCGAAGTCGAGAAATCTCCCGCCAAAAAAGAAGAAAACGATGAATAGTTTCGAGTACCTGGAGGTCGCCGTCCGCCTGGAGCCCTTCTCCGAAGAGACGGCCGACATGCTGATGGCCGACCTGGCCGACCTGCCGTACGACTCGTTCGTCACGGAGGAACCCTTTCTCAAGGCCTACATTCCCCTGTCGGAATACCGTCCAGGGGACCTGAAGGTAATCCTGAGCGGATATTCCGAAGTCGCTGAGTTCAAGGCGGTTCCCATCGAGGGACAGAACTGGAACAAGGAGTGGGAGCAGCGCTTCGAGCCCATCGTCGTGGACGGCAAGGTGACGGTCAAGGCCTCCTTCAACGAGAACGTGCCCCGGACCCGGTTCAACATCTGGATTGACCCGGAAATGGCCTTCGGCACCGGCTCGCACCACACGACATATATGATGATGCAGCGGATGCTGTCCATTGAACCCGCCATCAAGGGCCACGTCGTCCTGGACATGGGCTGCGGCACCGCCATCCTGGGCATCCTGGCCGCCAAGATGGGCGCCCGGAAGGTCTTCGCGGTCGATATTGACGCCGTCGCCGCCCGCTCCGCCTGGGGCAATGCCCGCTGGAACCGCGTGGGCACCCGCGTCGAAACCGCCTGCGGCGACGCCTCCCTCCTGCAGATGGGCTCCTACGACGTGATCCTGGCGAACATCCACCGCAACATCCTCCTCGAGGATATGCCCACCTACGTCCGCTCCCTCCGCCGCGGCGGCCACCTCCTGATGAGCGGCTTCTACGAGGCCGACATCCCCATCCTCCGCGACCGCGCCGCCTCCCTCGGCCTCACCTGGGCCGGCCAGACCCTCCGCGACACCTGGGCCTGCATCGAGTTCACGAAGCCGTAACCAGGTTTCCGCGGGGGCTGTTGTCATTCCGCGGGGGGCATTGTCTTTCCGAGCGTCCCTTTGTCATTCCGAGCGTCCCTTTGTCATTCCGAGCGCAGCGAAGGAATCTCATTTCAACTTTTTTGCTTACCTTTGCACTCTCCTTCCTGCGGGTGTGTTGGAATTGGTAGACAACCCAGACTTAGGATCTGGTGGCGCAAGCCGTGGGGGTTCGAGTCCCCCCACCCGTACATTAATACAGGGGGCTCTGCCCCCTCATACACCCCCGCGGCCTATTCGCCTTTCCGTATTTGACTCCTTCGTCGTCAAATACCCGGCCCGGCCGGGCGCCTGATGGCGCCATCGCTTCGCTCCAGGTGCTTCTATTCAGCGTCGGTGCTGTGCCAGACTCCCTCAGTGCTCGTATAGGTCCATTTTTGGACCTGTACTAGCACTTTGGTTCAGATTAGATCCCTAAGAAAAGTCAATTTCTGTGAGAATTTGAAGTGTTTTATAGCCTTTTGACATATAATCATCTTCTTTGTTGTATCTTTACAATGTGAGAAAGATCTGCCATAGTTTTCTTCTATTTGCGATGCAAGATTTTAGTCATTACGTCATTTAGCCATAAAAGACGTTTCTATGAGAAGATTCATTCCGGTTATCACAGCCCTTTTAGTGGCTTCAGGACTAATGGTAAACTCTTGTAAGAAGGCATACGCCCCAGATGATATCAGTGACGAGATCTATCATCTGGTCCTGGAACTCAACCCCACTTCCGTGGACGAGTATCTGTACAACTCTGAGAAGGTGTATCACTTTGACACCTGGAGTGGTCCCGACGACTTTACTTGCCTATACTCAATAGATGGGAAGTTGATGGCCTATTTCGGTGGATTCACAGGAAAAGGAGATGGACGATGCACCGATTTCTTCGAAACGGCGGTACTCATCCGTACCGTCTATGCCGATAGTCGATGGATTCGAAGCAAATAGAAGCGATGCCGATCTCTTCGAGGTATGTGTGTGTTCTAAAAATCTTAGAGTCCAGCTTCTTTCATTATTCTATTATCTAATTGAATACCAATCAAATAAACCTCAAACAAGTTGTCCCAAAAAGTTAGATATAAGTTAACGACTCCGTACAAGACTATTTAACTAATTGATTTTCAGAGATTTACAATTCTATGAGAAGTCAATTTCTGTGAGAATTCCGATGAAAACCCCGGCAATCATCCAAGACTGTCGGGGTTTGTGTTTTGCCGATTCAATAATCTATTGTTTTGGGCCAATCCTTAAAGTCAGGATCGGCCTGCCCGATACGTCTGCTGATAAGACGGACATTGTTAGGGCTTTGGTAACGATAGGTTCTATAACAATGATACCGATAGTGAGTCAGATCACAATCTGGTACTTGCATCGGATCTTCATAATGGTACATATGTTCAAAGGCCTCCCAAGGTTCCAAGGCTGACATATTGATAACCGTGGATGGATTCCAATCAGACTCAACCAGAACGTGTTTATTCCCGTAGCGGTAGAGACCTATCCAATTCGGAGAGGTGGTTATTACTGAATCAACGGGCATGGGAGGAGGACTCATATTGTAATCAGAATTGTCAGACGAGAAATCAAAGAAACTCTCATCAAACTCAATATCCGTCGTGTCGATCTCAAATGTACTATACTCCCATAACGCGGCATTGGCACTGAAACGAATCAAGGAATCCTGGCCATCCAGCCAGAAACTGACGGCATACAACGACGGGGCGCCATAGGAGTTGGGAATACTGTCAATCCTTTCTAAAAAACTCAGTAGCGAGTCTTGAATTGCCGCATCCTTAAAAAGAGGTTCTGCAACCAGCTTGGGGCGACAACAACTCACGGTTAGTGCAATCAAAATGACTGCATTGATTATAAGGATTCTTCTTTTCATAACTATGCATAAATTGCCACAAACACCATACCATTTATGAACGTTAAAGGTGGTTCATACAACCAAGAAAGACCTCATTAATAGATAGGATGTGTTTAAAAATGACAGCATTCCGGCGCCTGGTGTCTATTCCATATCCAATTGATTACCAATATAATAAAGCGCAGAAAAATCCTCCAAAAAAGTTAGATATAAGTTAACGACCCCGTACACGCGAATTGCCCTGCCTTGATGGCCGGGCTTTCGCGTTGTTACCGAGGTTCGGAACCGATACAAATGTAATTATTTGCAAATCAGTTAATTACAAAACGTCCTGTGCCAAACCTCCGTTATAAATGGTGGGTTCGGCACCATCGACTTTGTAAATCATTAGTAATCAACCTTCTGCGATTAGGGCGGTGCCGAACCTCTTGCGGCGTCCTTAAAATAGGTTTACCAGGTCTGCGGGAAGGTGTTTTGTAAAGCATTGATGCTGCACCATTTGCAAATCGTCCATCCGCAGACCCCTCAAAAAAACACCGGGTCTGCGGGCATCTTATTCATAATATCCTTATATTGATACAATTACAAAACCGTCTTCCGCAGACCCCTACCGACGCAAAACCCCGGCATTCTTTCAAGATGTCGGGGTTTGTGTTATGCCGGTGAATTGGATTATTCAGGAAGCGGAGCTCACCCTCCCACCCGTAATAAGAGCCGTTGTTTTGGGAAGATACTTGCACATCAGGAAGAATAAGGCCGTAACCACTGTACAGTGGAAAGCGATAAAAGCAAAGTAGAACAAGATCACAGCAAACTCCGAAGCCGGAGACAGAACTTTGAGAAGAGCGTCCCGGAGCGGCTCCAGCCACAGGATGTGGGCGGCATAAAGGAAGAAACTTGCCCCTGAGAGCCGGATAAGCACGTCCGAGCACTTTTTTCCGGCCAGTTTTCCGGCCAATGCGAGCGTGGCGCTTGTGATGCACAGGACATAGACATTGAAGACCAGCCAGTTGAAGCGGAGTTCGTGGTACTGCATGTAGTTCCGATACATCACCAGGTAATCGACAACAAGCATCACTCCGGCCGCAATATAGAGCGGAATCGCGTACTTCCTGGCCAATTGCACAAAGTTGACCTGTTTCATAGCGAACAGCGCGCCCAGGGAGAAAAAGAAGAGGCTGTCGGCCCCGAAGCCGAAGAATTTGTCGTGAGCCGGGAACCACCAGATCGTAAACAGAAGGATACCCCAGCCGCGGGTTTTCTTAAGCAGGAACCAGATGAGCGGCGAAATGAGCACCAGAATCATCAGGTCGCGGATGAACCACAGAGGCATGTTCACCGGGTAACCCGGAAGGCTTCGGCTGAAGGTTACGCCGTCATTCCAGAGTTCCGTGTCCCACAAGCCCCGGAAATAATGCAGGAAAGAGGGAGTCACCTGCCCCTGCACTACTGCAATGATAAAGCAGATGGTGGACCAGACGATGTAAGGGATGAAAAGCGTCCGGAACCGGCTTTTCAACTTGCGCCAATAGAGCGCCCCGTCAAACTGCCCTTCCTTGAAAAAGAGGTAGCCGGAAAAGAGCAGGAACAGCGGAACGGCAACGTGCGGGAGGGTTTCGCTGAAGAAGATCTGGACAGCGGTTCCTCCGCCATCCAGGAAGCCGCAGTGGCACATCACCACCAGAACGGCCAATGGAAAGCGGAGGAGGTCGATTACCCTCGATTGCTGTCGGTCCATTACTTGGCTGACTTACGTTTGAGCCAATGCTCCTTGAGCCACTCACGCACCGGCTCGTCGTAGATCTTCATCACACCCCAGGCCAGGACGATGGACAGGAACACTACGCCAACGTTTACGGCGATGTGAATCCACACTGGCGCATCCGGATGCTCTGCCACCCAACTCATCTGCATATACATCAGCGGATAATGAGTGATGTAGAGTGGATAGGACAGGTCGCCAAGCCATTTGCAGACGGCCGTGCTTTTCTTGTCCGTGGTCACGGAGCCGGAACCGGCCAGCACGATGAGCGGGAATACCAGCAGGATGCAAATAGCCTGATAGATACCGTCCGGAACGCCGGTCTTTCCACCAATGCAAGGGATGGAGAAAAGCACTACCAGAGCCAGGCTGCACCACCAGAATCCTCCCTTGAGATGGATGGGAGAACCACTGGGATTGTTCTCCGTGCGATGCGACGGAAGGATGCGGGAAATCAGCAGACCGCAGAGGAAAGGATAAAGCAACCGGGTAAATCCAATATAGAGCTGATCCGGCGTCAGGCTCCAGCCGCCAATCACGGTGTACTGCGGACCGTCGGGGAAGAAGCCAAATACATCCCAGCCCAGTGTGAGGTCCAGTGTGAAGAAGGCGCAGACAACACAAAGGATGGCCAGTGCGATCTTGGGCAGATGCCTGAATACAAAGGCATAGAGAATGTTGCCGCAGTACTCAAATGTTAGCGACCAATTAGGGCCGTTGAAGGAGTTCATTTCGCCCCAGCCACGAATGTCCAGTTCTGTACCGCACGGAATCATCAGCAGGCCCATCACCAGGCAAAGCGCGAACTTCCAGAGAGGAGTCTTCAGCGTCTCCGGGAAGGCTGCTCCGGCGAAGAAGAACAATGCAGCGCCGATGAGTGTGCCTGCAATGACCATCGGGTGCAGGCGCGTAAGACGCCGTTTGAAGAAGCCCCAAGTGGTCATCTTGTCCCAGCGGTCATCGTATGCATAGCCGATCACGAAGCCCGACAGGACAAAGAAGAAATCCACCGCCAGATAGCCGTGATTCACGATCTGCGTTCCGAAGACCGGAATATACGTCTCGAAACAGTGGAAGATAATCACCATCAGCGCAGCCACGCCGCGGAGTCCGTCTAGAATCTCGTAACGGGGTTTGGATGCCAGATATACGTTTTCTTTTGCCATAATGTCGTCATTGTTGACCTTGCAATCCGTCATTCCCGACTTGCTCGGGAATCTACTGCAAAGTTAGTGACTTCGATTCTTATCAGTTTGATATATTTTCATTTATTATTATCGTATATTTGCAATATGTTCACCTTTGACCACGTCAGAATCACACCAGACAAACAGATCGGCCGCCACAGCCAGTCCGATTATGAATTGGATTACATCATCACTGGCCGGGGTGTCCGCACCCTGGGCAGCGTCAGCGAACCTTTCCAGGAAGGAGAAGTGGTGCTGGTTCCTCCGGAGGTGCCTCATCAATGGGAGTTTGACTCGGAAGCCGTAGACCGTGGCGGCTATATCGAGAACATCTCGTTCCATTTCCCGCCTACTTTTCCTGAGAAACTGGCCGAAGTCTTCCCAGACTTGTCCAGAAAGATGATGCAACTTCAGGACCTTACTGAAGCCGTCCTTTACAAGGGAGCAGTGAAAGAGCGTCTGATTCAGATACTTATGGAAATAGACGGCGCATTGCCGGAGGCCCGCAGTGCCGGAGCCGTGTCACTGATGGCCGAAATGGCCAATCTGGGAGATACGGTAAAAGTGAGCTCCATCTCAAAACTGAGCAGTGCCGAAAAGCGCCTGGAAAAGATCCGCATCTATGTCCGTTGCAACTACGCCAGGCCCATCACCATAGAGGAGATCGCCTCCTATGTGGGAATGAACCGGACGGCCTTCTGCGCTTTCTACAAGAAAGAGAAAGGAAAAACATTCATTACTGCGCTGAATGAATTCCGTCTGGAAATGGCCGCCCAACTCCTGCAGAGTCATCTGGAGATGCCGGTATCCGATGTTGCAGAGTCGGTCGGTTTCGGCACCCTCCCGCACTTCACCCGCTGCTTCACCCAATGGAAAGGAGTTAGCCCAGGTAAATGGCGAAGCCAGCAAAAATGATAACACCCTTCCGTCTGGCTATCATTCTATATATAGTTGAACACCAAGTAGATACACCTCTCTCAAATCGTCAAAATTGGTTCGATAATTGTTAACGATCACGTACGAAACCCTGCCCGGCCTCGATGGCCGGGCGGTTTCGTACACGGGCGGGGGGACTCCGTCCTTCCACGTTACCCCCTCCCTAAATCCCTCCCCTCGGGGGAGGGACTCGGCGGCAGAAGCCGCCGTTCGCCTGACGGCTCAGTCGCTTCGCTCCGAAGTCCGGAACCCAACTCTTTGTAAGTGTTTGTAAATCATATCGTTATAAAACAACGAGTGCCGAACCTCCATTTTTAAAGGTGGGTTCGGCACCATCGACTTTGTAAACCATTAGTAATCAACCTTCTGCAATGAGCGCGGTGCCGAACCTCTTGCGGCATCCTGAAACAGGTTTACCAAAGGTCTGCGGGAAGTCATTTTGTAAAGCGTTGATGCTGAACCTTTTGCAAAACGTCTATCTGCAGATCCCTCGAAAAAACATGGGGTCTGCGGATAGCGTTTTCGTATCCAACTAATACTGAGTTGGTTATAAAACTTCCTACCGCAGCCCCCTGCCGATCATTCGTGTGCATAGAATCCAGAATTAAGGACCTCGTCGATTTCTATGAGAATTACGGATAGGAAACGATGCCCAGGAAAGGTCTTCTCCTCTCCGTTGTCACACCTGTTATTTTGGAGATACGACGGAATATGGCTATCTTCACATATCGATATATCGAAAGATAATGAGAAGAGTATATTCCGTTTACACATCCTGGACCCCGGAGGACCTTGAGTTCTTGAAGGCCTTCGGTATCAAGGTCAAACCTGGTTCCGAGAGAATAACCATCCCGGACGAGGAGCCCTTCTTTGAGCTTCTGAAGTTTCTTCGAGAGAGGGACGCCTTGATCTATGGCCCCGTATTTCAATACACAGAAGAGGAATTGCTGGCCGCACCTTATTGCGTTTACGGCGGCGGTTATACTGCCGGATATCCGAAACCGGACAATTCTTATTTGGAAAAGACTTTCGACACAAGCCAGATGTGTCCGAACTGCCACCAAGGACGTGTACAGAACAATCCTTTCCGGGTTGGAAAACTGTCCAAGCATAAACTCTGGGGATATTGCGCCTGGGAATTCGACCCGATGTTCGTAACCGACGATATCTACAATCAGGTATTTGCTCCCTATGGGATTCAGCGCCGTCCCCTGCTCCACGCTTCCGGGAAAGTGGTGGAAGGAATGTCGCAACTTGTGATTCCCGTTACGGACGAGCCGTTGAACCTCTATCCATACCGTTACGAAATCTGCCCCGAGTGCGGGAGAAAGCGGTATCTCCCCGGAGAAAGCATCAAGCATCCCTATTTCCCGCTTCACAAGCATCCGCTCCCGGGCATCTATATGACAAAAGAAGTCTTCGGACAAGGCTGTCAGATCGGTCACTACATTCTGGTATCGACAGATATAATCAGACAACTCCTCGCCCTTAAAGTTATCCCTTCCGGGTATCTGCAAGTCCCTTGCACCCCTGACATCACCCAATACTGGGCTCCTAACACGATTCGGTAAACCTATTTCAGGACAAGACAATCCTTGCTTTCCGGCGGAAAAAAGATTACTGATCTTATTTCGCACCATAATGAAGACGTTTTCATATATTTCCCTTTCACTGACCCTTGCCCTGGCTCTCTGCCTGTGGCTTCCCAATAAATTGTCTTTCCCGATTATTTGGATGTCTTCCGCTTTCTTAGGGATACCCCTGCTTATTGCGAATCTAATAGTGCTTGTATATCTCATTCGTCATTGGGAAGAGAAAGGAGCGAAAGGTTTGGCCATCCTGTTAGTGTTGATTCCTATCGTTGCCACCATTGGAATGTATGCTCCATGGAAGTCGGCTTCTGACAAAACGATGTACAAGCATTATCAGAAACACGAAAACGACTTGCGAGAATTAATTCAATATGCAGAAAGTCTCACCGATTCAGTAAGCGTTGTCTTCCCATCGGACTCTATACCCCAGGAAGTGTCAAAAGAGCAATACGAACACGTTATCAGGCTGCTCAAGGAAACACGGTGTGAGGGTATTAAGACATACTTTCAGTATGTTTGGGGCAACAATACTATGATTCTCTTCCGTAGTGCTGGATTTGGCTCCACTGGTTATTTGTTCTTTCCGGACAATACAATCAAAGTGTATCGATGGGATCCGCTCGGATCTGACATTAATGGCATTTACGATATTGGTTCTCCCCCATTCAAATGTTCTGTTGAACTGCCTCATTAGACTTGTTATATCGTCACATTTCCGAAAAGGATTTGGATCACTAAGTATTAGGGCGACGATTGGGCACTCGGCAGGTCTTATATAATTCCCTATTGGCGTGATCAAATAATGATAACACCCCGGCGCCTGAAGATCATTCTATATCTACCTGAATACCAAGCCGATACACCTCTCTAAAATCGTCAAAATTGGTTCGATAATTGTTAACGATCACGTACAACACTACTTAACTAATTGATTATCAGAGATTTAGATTTCTGAGAAAAGTCAGTTTCTGTGAGAATTCCGATGCAAAACCCCGGCAATCTTCCAAGACTGTCGGGGTTCGTGTTATGCCGATAAATTCGAATTGATAAACTAGCGAGTAAGAATAAACACCCTCAAATCCATCGTCTTCCCGCCCTTCACGACAGTCCCGACCTTCGTCTCCTCCAGTTGAAATCCATTTTTCTCCAGCACCCGGGCCGAGGCCAGGTTCTCCGGGAACACGTCGCCGATGATGCGTTCCAGAGCCAACTCTTGGAAAGCAATCCCGCAGATCTGCCGCACGGCTTCCGTGCCGATACCCTGAGACCAGAATGGTGTTAGTATCATATAGCCAATCGACCCGACATTGCGTTGATCTTCGGCCATCCTCTCCACGGAAATGCTGCCGACAATCTGTCCGTCCATGACGATAGCCCGCCAGGCACCCTCCTTGCCTTCATTTTCCGCCACCATCCCAAGCCACCAATCAGCATCCGCTTCAGTGTATGGATACGGCAGCCGGTCCGACAGGAAGGTTCTATCAACGGCGTTGCACAGCACGATCAGTGATTCACGGTCATTATCAGACCAGGTATGAAGGGAAACAATCATCAATATTCAGGCGAATAAACGGGAATTTACCAGATAAACGGAATCACCCTGTACTTCACACGGGTCTTGTACTCCTTGTAACCCGGCAGGCCTTCCTCCAGCACTTTCTCCTCATTCTTTATGCGGACGACGATGAGAGGAATGTACA
>Ga0310690_10001171_pt1 | contig 48397 bp, 35 predicted proteins | sample AusTroGonzalo_MG_2_FD_207661 | JGI IMG/M metagenome (GOLD analysis project Ga0310690, IMG submission 207661) | Bovine rumen microbial communities from tropical cattle in Woodstock, Queensland, Australia - Gonzalo_04 (v2) (version 2) | ecosystem: Host-associated > Mammals > Digestive system >... | reverse complement strand
GGTGGTATGAAGGTCGCTCTGATCACCACCGTCGGCGGTCTCATCGTCGCGGTTATCCTCCAGCTCTTCTACAACTACATCCTCTCCAAGATCGACACCCTTACCATCGACATGGAGGACGCCTCCATCCGTTTCGTCGACACGATGGTCAAGTACAACAAGTAATTGATAACGAACCAGATAATTCCAAGTAAACATGGAAAATCCGTTATACGCAAAAATCTTCAAGTGGGTTAGCTGGGCGCTCCTGATCATCAGCGTCGGCCTCGCCGTCTGGGCTTTCACCCAGTTCGGAGGAAGCGCCGAGGATTCCGCTGTGAACACGCTCCTCGTCTGGGCCTATGTCATGCTGGGTATCGCCCTCGTCGCGGTCCTGTGCATCGGCCTCTACGTGGCGGCGACCACCGACCCCAAGAGCCTTGTGCGTATCGGTGTGGGTCTGGGTGGAGCTGTGGTCCTGTGCCTGATTGCCTACTTCCTGGCTTCCGGCGCTCCGGCCATCGGATTCACCGGCGCTACCCCGCCTACCGCCACCGAGCTCAAGCTTACTGATACCGTCCTCAACCTCACCTACATCCTGGGCGGCGCCGCTGTCGTCGCGATCATCGTCGGCGAGGTCATCTCGGCTCTCCGCACTAAAAAAGCGTAAACCATGGCAAAGAAAACACCGGAAATCAACTCTAGCTCGACGGCTGACATTGCGTTCCTGCTGTTGTGCTACTTCCTGATGACCACCACAATGGGTGATCAGTCGGGTCTGCAGCGCCGTCTCCCCCCGATCCCGGACACCAAGGACGTCCAGGACCAGAAGGTGAACCGCCGTAATATCGTCGTTGTGCGTATTAATTCTGCAGATAAGCTTTTTGCCGGTAACGAAGCCATGGATATCTCCTTCCTGAAAGACAAGATGAAGGAGTTCTTGTCGAACCCCGCCGACAGCCCGGAACTTCCTGAAAAGGAAGCGAAGGAGATCGGGGGCAAGACCTATATGGTCTCCAAGGGTGTCATCTCCCTGCAGAACGACCGTGGTACCAGCTACCAGGCCTACATTGCCGTGCAGAATGAACTCGTGAAGGCCGTCAACGAACTCCGTGACGAATTCTCCATGCGGGAATTCGGCAAGAGATTCTCCCGCCTTTCGGAAGACGAGCAGGACGTCGTCAAGAAGGCCGTGCCCCAGAACATCTCCGAGGCCGAGCCGAAAGACACTGGTAAAAAATAAAGGAGGAACAGATTATGTCTAAATTCGGAGGTTCAAGAAACAACAAGAGTGTTCCCGGCATTTCCTCGGGTTCCCTCTCCGATATCGTGTTCATGCTCCTGTTCTTCTTCATGGTGACCACCCAGATGCGTGAGACGGAGAACAAGGTCGTCGTCAAGCTCCCGGAGGCTTCCGAAGCCGCCAAGCTCGAGCGCAAGGACCTGTCCGCCAACATCAACATCGGTAGTCCTACCCGCCAGTATCAGGCCATGTACGGTACCGACGCCCGTATCCAGCTCAATGATTCCTTCAAGACCATCGACGACATCCGTGACTTCATTGCTTCCGAGCGTGACGCCATGTCCGAGGCCGACCGTTCCCTGATGACCGTCAACCTCCGCGTGGACGAGGACGTCAGAATGGGTATCGTCTCCGATGTCAAGCAGGAGCTGCGCCGCTGCTCCGCCTTGAAGATCATGTACGCTTCCCGTAAACCCGGCGGAGACAAATAATCCGCACACGTAATAAAAGCAAGAAAGCAGCCTCCCGGGGCTGCTTTTTTGTGCTCACGGCCTCGTATATGGGATATTTTCCGTATATTTGCATGATTTAGACGTTTTATCCGTATGAAAAGGACCAAGATCAAGGAACTGCTCGGGATGGATCCGGGCGCAGAAGTGCTGGCCAAAGGTTGGGTCAGGACCAAGAGAGGAAACAGGCAGGTGAAATTCATCGCCCTCAACGACGGTTCCACCATCAACAATATCCAGGTCGTGGCGAATGCCGAACTCTTCGACGAGGAACTGTTCAAGCGCATCACCACCGGCGCCTCCCTCGCCGTGAAGGGCGAGCTCGTCGCCTCCATCGGCAGCGGGCAGGCCGTGGAAATCCAGGCGAAGGAAATCGAAGTGCTGGGCGAATGCGACCCGATGCGCTTCCCGCTCCAGAAGAAGGACACTTCGCTGGAGTACCTCCGCAGCGTCGCGCACATGCGCCTGAGAACCAACACCTTCGGTGCCGTCCTCCGCATCCGCCACGCGATGGCTTTCGCCATCCACCAGTTCTTCAACGCCAAGGGCTTCGTGTACCTCCACACCCCGCTCATCACCGAGTCGGATGCCGAGGGCGCCGGCGACATGTTCCAGGTGTCCACGCTGGACCTCAAGAACGTCCCGCTGGACAAGAAAGGCAATGTCGATTTCTCCAAGGACTTCTTCGGCAAGAAGACCTGCCTCACCGTGAGCGGCCAGCTCGAGGGTGAACTCGGCGCCACCGCCGTGGGCGAGATTTACACCTTCGGTCCTACCTTCCGCGCCGAGAATTCCAACACCCCGCGCCACCTGGCGGAGTTCTGGATGATCGAGCCGGAGATGGCCTTCTACGACATCAACGACGACATGGAGCTGGCCGAGGAGTTCGTGAAGTACCTCGTGCAGTACGCCCTGGACCACTGCATGGACGACCTCCAGTTCCTGAATGACAAATATGACGACGACCTGATCGAGCGCCTGCGGAGCGTCCTGGGCATCGCCTTCCAGCGCGTCACCTACACCGAGGCGGTGGATATCCTGGAAAAGGCCATCGCGAACGGCAAGCAGTTCGAGTATCCCGTCCACTGGGGCACCGACTTCCAGAGCGAGCACGAGCGTTACCTCGTGGAGCAGCACTTCGGCAAGCCGGTCATCCTCATCGACTTCCCCAAGGACATCAAGGCCTTCTACATGAAGCAGAACGAGGACGGCCGCACCGTCCGCGGCATGGACGTCCTCTTCCCGAAGATCGGCGAGATCATCGGCGGATCCGAGCGCGAGGCTTCCCTGGAGAAGCTGGAGCAGCGCATCGACGAACTGGGGATGTCCCGCAAGAACCTGGAATGGTACATCGACACCCGTCGCTTCGGCACCGTGCCGCACAGCGGCTTCGGCCTGGGCTTCGAGCGCCTGCTCCTCTTCGTCACCGGCATGGCCAACATCCGCGACGTCATCCCGTTCCCGAGAACCCCGAAAAACGCTGAATTTTAACGGATAAACCGTTAAAATTCAACGTTTTCAACTTATTTAACGATCACCCCACCTCTTTCCTCCCCTGACCGTAGGGGAGGAAGATAACAAGGAAAGAAAATGTTAGTCATCGGTATCGCCGGAGGATCCGGCTCAGGCAAGACCACGGTCGTCAAGGCCATCACGGAACAGTTACAGGGACGGGTGGTCGTCATCCCGCAGGATTCCTATTACAAGGACTCCAGCCACGTTCCTGCGGAGGAGCGCAAGAACATCAATTTCGACCATCCCGACGCCATTGACTGGAAACTGATGTGCCAGCAGATCCGGGAACTCAAGCAGGGCCATACCATCCAGCAGCCGGTGTACTCCTACATCACCTGCTCCCGGTCCACGACCGAGACCGTGACCGTGGAACCGGCCGAGGTGATCATCGTGGAGGGCATCCTCATCTTTACCTGCAAGGAGCTTCGCGACCAGCTGAATATCAAGATTTTCGTGGATGCCGATGACGACGACCGCGTCCTGCGGATCATCGTCCGCGACGTCGCCGAGCGCGGCCGCAACATCGACACCGCCATCGAGCACTACTGCGATACGGTGAAGCCGATGCACCTCCAGTTCATCGAACCCTCCAAGCGCTACGCCGACATCATCGTCCCGCAGGGCGGCCACAACAAGGTGGCGATCGACGTCCTCACGACCACGGTGGAGGAGGCGCTGGAAAAACGCAGCCGCCGGAGGAAATGAAGCTCACCCCCGATCAGAAAGCAGGACTGTATATCACCGCGATCATCCATCTCGCGGTGATTATCGTTTTGCTACTGTGCCAGATCGGGTATTCCGTCCAGCGGGAAAACTCCTTCGTGCTGGACTTCACCAAACAGGAAGAGAAGGAACGGATTGAGAAGCAGGAGCAGCTGCACCAGAGCGCCCTGGCGCAGCTGGAAAGCATGCTTGCCGCCGCGAAGAGCCAGCCCGTGCGGAATGTGACCGTGAACCGTTCCCAGCTGAAGGACGACCGCAATACGGACGCCGACCAGCTGTACCGCGACGCGGAACGTCTGGCGCAGGACCTCAAGGACGGGCAGAACCGCCCCCAGGACGACCCGTCCGATTATGTCCAGGATCCCGTCCTGCCTTCCAAGCCGGAGCCCCGCAAGCAGGAGACCTACAGCGGCCCCTCCGTCCTTTCCTGGCAGCTGGACGGCCGCAAGGCCTCCCGGCTCCCCATCCCCGCCTACCGCTGCGTGGGCGCGGGTGAAGTAACCGTCATCATCACCGTAAACAATCAGGGCAAGGTCATCGACGCGAAGGTCGATGACGGCGCCTCCTCCCACGACACCTGCCTCCGCAACTTCGCCACCCGTGCAGCCCGCATGAGCCTCTTCAACGCCTCCGCCACCGCTCCCGCCCGCCAGCTGGGAACGATCACGTACGCGTTCATTGCGCAGTAGGGGTTTTCCGGTTTTGGGCCGTCCATGTTCATAGCACACATGTTCCCGCTCCAGACGGCAAGATCCGTTACGGCCAGTCCACCGATACGGTCAACCCGAATCTAGTATACCTCAAAGGAAACCTCTGAGACAGAGAGTTGCTGATCCTTGTAAAGGGATTCTCCTTCCCTTCCTTTTCCCGTACGGGCTGATACGTTCAGTCCCAGGTATTTAACGGCAACCGGTTCGCTGGATTCCCAGTTGAAATCGACGGGAACGACTGTCGGTTTTTCCCTTTCTCCGGCGGAAATCCGGATGGACTTCAACTGGATCGACAGCACATTGCCTTTACTATCACAGAAGAAGGGAGTGATTTCGAAATCAAAGGGAAGGGAATTCGAAATGCTGAAGGACCCCGCTATTTTCTTTACGCTGGCTTTTGACTGGGGGACAGTTGCCAGAGAAAAAGGGGTCTGGAACTGGAAGTCCTTTCCGACCATCATCTTTGAACTGATGCGGCTCATCACGGAAATCTTGTAATCCCGGTCGAAATGGAAGGGAATGTCTTGTCCCGGGTCCATCTTAACCCGGAAGTCTTTCAGGCCAAACGATTCGGGATTCGCGTCAATTAACCCGGAGAAGCCGGGGGTGGGAAGATTGATGCGGTCCGTGTAAGGCTCTCCATTGGAATCAATCATTTCTCCGCCCCGTCCTTTTTCGGAGAAGAGGATGTGGAATTCGTTTTTTCCCGCAGGGACCCAGGCGGGTGTCCGTCCATGATCAGCACCGAACGGATACTCCCGCTCATCTCCCGTAATAACGCCGCTGACGGAGACAGGCACATCCATCCCGTTCAGCACCCTGACCTCCGCGTGCACGTCTTCCAGGTCGAAAACGAGTCCTTTCCATCCCATGAAACCGGGAATGTCGTTATAGGTCAGTAATTGGTCTTTAAAGGACTTGTTCAGATCCATTTTCCCCGTCAGGCTGCCGATGTTTTCGGTATCCACCCAGTCGAGAAGAAAAGTGGCCGACCAAGGGGCTGCCGCGGTGGCGGAATCCTTCCTGTCCGCTTCTTCGACACGGAGTGTACCGTCGAAGGCGATGGTCGCGTCCATCAAAAGGCGGTGGTCTTCTGTCAGAATAGCCTTTGATTCCCCCATCGAATGGATTTCTTCGGACTTGTAGCCGAAAGCATTCAGATTTCCCGGTAAGAGATTACTATCTGACCATTTACATATGCGCTTGGCGCTGTCAACCCAATCAGGGAACGTAATCGTGGCATTCTCGATCTGAGCTTTGGCAAAAGGGAAGTCATGGGCCAGGGTAATGGACAAGCCGCCTCCGTTTCCGTCCATCTGGAAAGACGCAATCTCATAAAACTCCTTGGGTATGTATGCTTCCGCGGTCATCGGTAGCTCAAAATGGAAATGCGTTTCGTATTGTCCTCCGGGAACAACCTCCGTGGTGACGGCATGAATCCGCGGGGAAATGGTGACGTGAGGGGCGGAATACCGATAATTGACGGATGTGTAGTCGTTGCTGGCACGGAATAGCAGCAACCCGTCGGACTCTCTCGAGGTAAGTTCGAGGGAATTCACGTGATAAGAACTCTGGTGGAAGTAGTCGGGAGTAAGAATAACCGCGTCCTGGCATTCCAAAGCGACAGGTTCGGGTTCGGGAATGACCTTCTCCGTGCATGCCAGGCAAAGAATTCCCGTCGCGGCAAGGAGGATGGTTCTGAATGTTTTCATTCTTCGTTCTTCAGGTTGGCGGTGAATCGGGTATCTTTCAGAAGCAGACTCTGGGTTTTGTAGAACGGAGTGCTGAGGATCTTGGAGGGCGTAATTATGAAATAGAGAGAGGCTTTCCAGTGATCCTTTCCGGGGGTGAAGGTATATTCGTACCAAGGACCGCCATAATAACCTCTGAGAATGAAGTCATCCAGGAAAACGGGATCATTTCCTTCCAGGGTGAATACAGGGGTTACGATGCAATCGAACGGAAAAAGGCTCATCATGGTCATGCCGATCGCATGGGTCCCGTTACCGGGAGCGTCGAGTTCGTCCCCGTCCATGTAGATCGTTTCCGTGCGTCCGGAAAAGCCGGTCATCTTTCCGGTAAAGGCGAGGGGAAGCCGCCATTCCGCCTCAAGGGCCATGTTGTACTCCTTCCCAGGCGTAACCAGCATGGTCGGTCCCTCAATGACGGGCCGGACATTCATTCTGGGCGTCAGCGTACCGTCCTGTGGTGTGCGGAAGATGTCCTGCAAAGCCGAAACGGTCTTCTCCTCGTACCCTGGCCTGTCCCAGCCGTCATGTTTGGGCAACAAAGCGTAATTAGTCGGGTATGACACTTGGAATGTGGGATTATTCGGAACATCCGGGAAAGACATCTGGAGATGGGACTGCGGGATATTATTCTGATAGCGGATGTAAATCTCCGCTCCGTCAAAAAACAGATCCGAACCGACGCGGGAAAGGAAGGAAGGCAAAGGGAAGGGCTCTCCATTCAACGCTTTCCAAGGGAAGTCAAAGCTGGAAAAAGACACAAAACACTGGTCGAAGTCAATCCTGTCGGTCTCGAGGGTGCACTTGATACGAAGGGTGGCGGGAGGCGTAGCGGACGGGTCCCGGGCATCTTCCGCAGCGGCGGTCACGGTTCCGGAAAAAGTGGTTTCCGCCGAGATATAGCGTTCTCCGTCCATTCCCTCATAATGCATCGTATCATAGATGTAGGTCAGATTGAATTCGACGTCAGACCCTTCCTTCGTCAACTCGATGGCAGGGATGTCACTATCGCCGACCGGTTCAACGTCCAGCCAGGAAGGGAAATTGACGGAAAAGAGGGAAAGGGTGACTTTCTCGTACGGAGAAGCCTCGTCCAGAGAGAGATGGAGTCGGAAGGTCGCGTGACACTCGGCTTGTTTTATGGACTCAAAACCCTCGGGAACATGCTGGTTCAAGACAAGGACTCCGGTAGAACGGAGTCTCCAAGTCCTGACCTTGTTTGCGGCTTTCTCCGCCAGAAGGAGTACCGGTTCGGACGTTTGGGCGGGGATGAAAACCTCGCCGACCTTGAAGCTCTCATTCCAGGACTGTGTCCCCAGGGAAATGAAGAGCTGGTCATTGTGTTCCTGTATATTCGGGTTAGACGCAAGTTCCGGAAACAACTGCGTCAAGAACAGTTCTTGTTGAAAGGGAAGATCTACTTCCCGCTGGGGCGGTACTTCGACCGGTTTCTCCGGCTCTGCCGGCTGTGCCGGTCGCTCGCAGGAAAGGATTCCCGCCAAGGCGATTACGAGAATGGGAAATGGCTTCATCTAACTAACCTTAAAAACTTAACTTGTTATTGTTCCGCATTTGCGGCTAACGTTACAGCGCCCGGATCTCCTCCTCGCTGAGTCCCGTCACCTGCCGGATGACTTGCGGGTCTACGCCCAAGTCGCGAAAGCTTTTGGCGAGAGCCTTCACCCCGAACAGCGTCCGCTGGGTGGAGGGGTGAAGGTGGGATTCTGAGAAGAACCACTGGGAATAAAAACTAAATCAACTCATCTCGTTCCCGCATATCCTTGAGCCTCAGCTGGAGGGTCGAGGAGCCGCGGTAGAAGTTCTCGACGATGGAGTAGCACACGTCGATGGGGTTGCCGGCTTTGATGTGGTCGTAGAAGTCGGCCATATTGAAGCCGATGGCGGGAATCTGGCGGTAGGGCTGGGACTCCTGCATCAGGTCCAGCTTCAGGTGCACGCCGCCGGCGCCTACCTTGCGCCCGTTGCCGGCGTCGTAGACGTCCTCCGTGAGGAACACGGGGTTCGCGTTGCCGGGTCCGAAGGGCTGGAACTGCTTGAGGATCCGGAAGAACTTCGGGGTAATCTGGGAAAAGTCCAGGCGGGCGTCGATGTCCACCACCGGGGTGAGCTCCTGCTTGGTGATGTTGCCGGAAACGAAACGATTCATCCGGCGGCAGAACTCCTCCAGGTGCTCCTCCTTCATCGTGAGGCCGGCGGCATAGACATGGCCGCCGAAGTTTTCCAACAGGTCGGCGCAGCTCTCGATGGACGCGTACAGGTCGAAGCCCGCGACGCTGCGGGCGGAACCGGTGACGAAACCGTTGGACTTGGTGAGCACGACCGTGGGCTTGTAATAGGCCTCCACGAGGCGCGAGGCGACGATGCCCACCACGCCCTTGTTCCATGTAGGATTATAGACGATGGTCACGTTCTCCGTCTCCAGGGCGGTCCCGCTCGCCACCATCTCCAGGGCCTCCTGCGTGATTTCCCGGTCGATGTTCTTGCGTTCGTTGTTGTTGTCGTTGATCTTCTCGCCGATCTGGAAGGCGGAACGGTCGTCCATCGCGGTCAGGAGCTCCACGGCGAGCTTGCCGGACTCCATACGGCCGGCCGCGTTGATGCGGGGGCCGATCTTGAAGACGATGTCGTCGATGGTCACGTGCCCGGGCTCCAGCTTGGCGAGGTTGATCATCGCCAGCAGGCCCTTCCGGGGATTCTCGTTCAGCCGCTTGAGGCCGTAGTGCGCGAGGACGCGGTTCTCCCCCACCATGGACACCAGATCGGAGGCAATGGACACCACCTGCAGGTCCAGCAGGGGCTCCAGGGTCTCGAAATCGAGGCCGTATTTCTTGGAATAGCCCTGGACGAACTTGAAGCCCACTCCGCAACCGCACAGGTCATCGAAGGGATAGTGGTCGTCCTCCCGCTTGGGATCCAGCACCGCCACGGCGGCCGGGAGTTCATTCTCCGGCAGGTGGTGGTCGCAGATGATCACGTCGATGCCCTTGCTCCGCGCATACTCCACCTTCTCGATGGCCTTGATGCCGCAGTCCAGGGTGATCAGCAGGTCGATGCCGTTGTCCGACGCCCAGTCCAAGCCCTTGTAGGACACGCCGTAGCCCTCGTCATACCGGTCGGGAATGTAGTAATCCACCCGCTTGGTGAACCGGCGGACGAAGGAATAGACCAGCGCGACGGCCGTCGTGCCGTCCACGTCATAGTCGCCGTAAACAAGGATCTTTTCGCCCTGGGTGATGGCCGTGTGGAGCCGTTCCACAGCCTTGTCCATATCCTTCATCAGGAACGGATCGTGCAGGTCCTGCAGGCTCGGGCGGAAGAAACTGCGGGCCTCGCCGAACGTCTCCACACCGCGCTGCACAAGCAACTCGGCCAGAACCCGGTCCACGCCGAGCTCCGCTGCCAGCCGTCCTACCTTCTCCGGATCCCCGGGTTCATGGACGGTCCATTTCCGTTCGGTAATGCCCATATTCGTACAAAATTAGCAATTATCGAACGGAAATGCAAAAAAGATTTGCAGCCCGGGATGGCCCTACTTCAGGGCTTCGACGTTCCGCGCGTTCTTGATGTCCTTGGCTTCGGGCGTATAGAGGAAGTCCAGCAGGGAGGCGTAGTGCTCTTCCACCTTGCCGCGGACGATCTTCATCGTGGAGTTCATCATCTTGTTGGCGATGGTGAATTCCTCGTCGCAGATGCCGATGGCGGTCGGGAGCCAGCGCTCCGGGAACATACCCTCGTGCTTGCCGCCCTTCTTGTAGCTGTCCACTTCCTTCTGGAGGATGTCCAGCATCGCCTGGCGGCCTTCCACGGAGGCGGCGTCGAGGCCCCTGGCCTCCACGGCCTCCTTCAGCGCGGTCTTGTCCGGGACGATGAGGGCGACGCAGTAAGGGTTCTGGTTGTTGTGCAGGACGCAGGCATTGACAAACCTGGACGTCTCGGTGAGGTTGTCCTCGAAGCCTTCCGGGGAATACTTCTCGCCGTCGGAGGAGATGAGGAGACTCTTGAAACGGCCCACGACATACAGGAATTCCGGGTCCTCCGGGCAGATGTAGCCCATGTCGCCGGTGTGGAGCCAGCCGTCGATGATGGTATCGGCCGTGGCCTTGGGGTTCTTCCAGTAGCCCGCCATCACGTTCTCACCCCGGATGACGATCTCTCCCCGGGTGCCGTGCGGGACTTCCTTCCCTTCCGCATCCAGGATCACGCAGTCCATCGGCTTCACGAGTCGGCCGGAGGAGCCGAACCGGGCGTGGCCTTCGGAATTGGCGCAGATGATGGGCGTGGCTTCGGTGAGGCCGTATCCCTGGAACATGGGCATCCCCACGGCGCAGAAAAAGCGCTGGAGTTCGATGTCCAGCAGGGCGCCGCCGCCCACGAAGAACTGCATCCGGCCGCCGAAGCTCTCCCGTACCTGCTTGAACAGAATTTTGTCGAACAGGTCCACGAGGGGCTTGCGCCAGAAGGTGCCGCCCGTTCCGCGGTTGTAGTATTCCCGGTTGTACTTGATGGCGTTCTGGAGGGCGAAGTTGAAGAGCTTCTCCACCTTGGGGCCCTTCTTCTTGATGCCGCTTTCGATGTTCTTCTTGAAGTTGCGGGCCAGGGCCGGCACGGAAAGCATCACGTGCGGACGGGTTTCGGCGATGGCCGCCGGGACGTTCCGGAGGGTAGCGAGGGCGTTCTTGCCGATGGGGACGAAAGCGATGGAGCCGGCGTATCCCATCATCGTGTACATCCCCGCCACGTGTGCGAAGCAGTGGTCCAGCGGGAGGATGATGAGCATCGTGGAATCGGGGCCGACGGAAATGACGGAGTTGCCCTGGGCCACGTTGGCCGTGTAGTTTCGGTGCGTCAGGAGGATGCCCTTCGGGTCCGCCGTGGTACCGGACGTATAGGAGATATTGGCATAATCATCCGGGCCGACGGACTTGTAACGGGCCTCGAACTCGCTGCGATGGGCCTTCAGGAATTCGTCGCCCATCCGCTGGATCTCCGACATCCGGATTTCCTTCTCCCCAAGCTTCTCCTCCTCGAAAGCGTTGTCGTCGAAGACAATGACCTTCTCCACGTCCGGGCACTCGGGCAGGATGGCGCGGATCCGGGGCAGGTGGTTCCCGGAGGTCATGATCCATTTGGATTCGGAATGGTTGATGCGGAAGACGAGGTCCTTACCCTCCCCGAGATTCACGGAAAGGGGGACATCGACGGCCCCGGCATACAGGGCGCCGATTTCCGCCAGGATCCACATGGCCCGGCTTTCGGACAGGAGGGCGACCTTATCCCCTTTCTTCACCCCCAGGGAAAGGAGGCCGGCGCCGATGCGGTAGGCTTCGTTCCGCGTCTGTTCCTGGGTGATTTCCTGCCACTGGCCGTTCACTTTCTCGCGGAGATAGACATGGTCCCCATAGAGACGCGTATTCTTCTCCACGAAATCAATAATCGTAGGTCTTTCTGTCATAAGGATATGTAATTCTTTTATTATTCGCCGGGGAAGAGGCCGAACAGTTCGGCGTCGATCTTGTCGGTGATGTACTGGAAGTCCTCGGGCTTGTTCTCGAACTTGACCTTGTCCACGTCGACGATCAGCAGGCGGGACTTGTAGTCCTTGATCCAGTCCTCATAGCGCTGGTTCAGGCCGGTGATGTAGTCAATGCGGATGGAACGCTCATATTCGCGGCCGCGCTTCTGGATCTGGGCGATGAGGTTCGGGATGGAACTCCGGAGATAGATCATCAGGTCCGGCGGGTTCACCAGGGACATCATCAGGTCGAAGAGGTCGGAGTAGTTCTCGAAATCGCGGGTGGACATCAGGCCCATGGCGTGGAGGTTCGGGGCGAAGATGCGGGCATCCTCGTAGATGGTGCGGTCCTGGATGATGATCTCCTTCTGCTTGGAAATCTCCACCACGTCCTGGAAACGCTTGTTCAGGAAGTAGATCTGCAGGTTGAAGGACCACCGCTCCATGTCTTCGTAGAAGTCGGCGAGGTAGGGGTTGAAGTCGACGGACTCGAACTTCGGGGTCCACCCGTAGTGGGCGGCGAGCATCTTGGTCAGCGTGGTCTTTCCGCTGCCGATATTTCCGGCGATGGCGATATGCATATCACGTTATTTTTACAAAAGTAGCATTTTTTCAAAACAATCCATAGAGCTCCGCGTCGATGCGGTCCGTGATGGCGGCGAAATCCTCGGGGCGGTTGAGGAAGTCCATGTCGTCCACGTCGATGGTGATGAGCCGTCCGGTGTAGGAACCGATCCACTGCTCGTAGCGCTCGTTCAGGCCCGCGAGGTACTCGATGGAAATGCTCTGCTCGTAGTCACGGCCGCGTTTCTGGATCTGATCCACGAGGTGCTGGATGGAGCTTTTCAGGTAGATCAGCAGGTCCGGCTGCTTCACCACTTCCATCATCACGTTATAGGAGTCCATGAAGGTGTTGTAGTCCCGTTCGGAGAGGTTCCCCTGCGCATAGTTGTTCGCGACGAAGATATGGACCCCCTCGAACAGGGTGCGGTCCTGGATGATGACGTCGTCGGACTTGCTGATCTCGATGACGTCGTGGAGCCGCTTGTTCAGGAAGTACATCTCCAGGGCGAAGGACCAGCGCTTGATGTCGGCGTAATAGTCGGCCAGGTAGGGATTGTAGGTCACCGACTCGAACTTCGGCGTCCAGCCGTAGTGCCGGGCGAGGAGGGTGGTGAGCGTCGTCTTGCCGCTGCCGATATTGCCTGCGATTCCAATATGCATGGGAGAGAGGGGTGTTATTCTTACAAAGTTGGGAAATATTCCGTAATTTTGCAACGCAAACCGATGAACGTCATGCTCCAGATCAAGATTTTTCAGGTGAACCCGCTGGGGGCCAATTGTATCGTCCTGTGGGAGGATACGGGGAAAGTATGTGCTGTCGTGGACCCGGGTTTCTACCGTCCCGATGAAGAAGATATGGTGTTTTCCTTCCTTCGTGACAACGGGCTCACGCCCGATGCCGTCCTGCTGACCCATGCCCATTTCGACCATGTCTGGGGCGTGGCGGCCGTGGTGAAACGTTTCGGCTGCCCGGTATACCTGTCCGCGGCTGACGATCCCACCCTCCGCTTCGGCTCCAGCCTCCTGGACCGTCTCCAACTGGAAAAATCCGTGGAACTGTTTGACTATCACGATGTCTCTGACGGGCAGAAAATCCACGCCGGCGGCGCGGACTGGCAGGTCATCACGACCCCGGGCCACACGCCGGGCTGCGTATGCTACTACTGTACGGAGTCCAATGTCCTGCTCACGGGCGACACCCTCTTTGCCGGCAGCATCGGCCGTACCGACCTCGACGGCGGCGACTACGACACCCTCATGCGTTCCCTGATGGAAAAGGTGCTGACCCTTCCCGGCGACACCGACATCGTTCCCGGCCACGGCGGTCCCAGCACCATCGCCCGCGAATCCGCCACCAACCCCTTCCTCCTTCCCTTCAACGAGCCCGACACCGCCTGGTGGAACCAGGACGGGATCGAACTGGACGGGCAATAAATTCCATTGATTTTGTACTATTTACCATTTTCCGGCTAAATTTTTGCAAAAAGATTTGGCCGGTTCAAAAAAACCGCCTATCTTTGCAGTGTAATAGCATACTAATACACAAGAAATGCTCATCGAACTGAAGGGAATCAACAAAACCTACGACAACGGACAGCCGCTGCACGTACTCAAGGGCATCGACCTTGCGATCGAACGGGGCGAGTTCGTGTCCATCATGGGCGCCTCGGGCTCCGGAAAATCCACCCTGCTCAATATCCTGGGCATCCTGGACAACTACGATACGGGCGAATACTGGCTGGACGGCAAGCTCATCAAGGACCTCAGCGAACGGACGGCGGCGGACTACCGCAACCGGATGATCGGTTTCGTGTTCCAGAGCTTCAACCTGATCAGCTTCAAGACGGCCGTGGAGAACGTGGAACTTCCCCTCTACTATCAAGGGGTTCCGCGGAAGAAACGGCACGAGATGGCGATGGAATACCTCGAGAAGCTGGGGCTCACGGACTGGGCCTCGCACTTCCCCAATGAGATGTCCGGCGGCCAGAAGCAGCGCGTGGCCATCGCCCGCGCCCTCATCACCCGCCCGCAGATCATCCTCGCCGACGAACCCACCGGCGCGCTGGACTCGAAGACCAGCGTCGAGGTGATGCAGCTCCTCAAGCGCCTCAACCAGGAGGAAGGCATCACCATCATCGTTGTCACCCACGAAAGCGGCGTCGCGAACGAGACCGACAAGATCATCCACATCAAGGACGGGATCATCGGAGAGATTGAAGAGAACAAGGCCCACACGGCCTGGGATAGCAGCATCATCAAGTAATGCGGGAACTGTTTCACGAAATAACCAGCAACCTGCGGAACAACAAGCTGCGGACGGCCCTTACCGGGTTCGCCGTGAGCTGGGGCATCTTCCTGCTGATCGCCCTGCTCGGCGCCGGAAATGGCCTGATGAACTCGTTCATGGGCAACATGGCGGACTTCATCTCGCAGAATATCACGGTGGAAGGCTGGCGGACCTCCAAGCCGTACGCCGGCTACCAGGAGGGCCGCGAAGTCCGGCTGGACGAGCAGGACGTCGAGTACACCCAGGGACCTCGCTGGTCCCCGGCCGTGGGCGACGTTACCCGACAGACCGGCAGCACCTCCGTCACCTTCTCCCTGGACGGAAACACCGTCGCCGGCCAGCTTTCCGGCGTCATGCCCGAATACCTGGAACAGAACAAGATGAAGCTGTCCACGGGGCGGTTCCTGAATCCGGACGACCTGAAGGAGCGCCGGAAGGTCGTCGTCCTGAGCCGGGCCCAGGCCGAGGAACTCTCCCCGAAGGATCCGGAGGCCATCGTAGGCCGATGGGTGGGCACCGGGAACGTGTCCTTCCGCGTCGTGGGCCTCTACCACACGGACGAGACGAACATGTACCGCATCTGTCCCATCCCCTACACCACCTACAAAGGCATCTACGACAGCAGCGACAAGATCGAGAGCATCACCTTCACGGTGGACGGTCCCGAGACCAAGGATGAGTACGAGGCCTTTGAAAAGGAATACGGCACGGCCATCCGTCTCCGGCACGACGTGGCGCCGGACGACCGGAGAGGCATCTGGATCCGGAACGGCTATACGGACAACATGGAAATGAACGACGCCCAGCGGATTATCCGCACCTTCCTGTGGATCCTGGGCCTGCTGACCCTCGTGAGCGGCATCGTGGGCGTGTCCAACATCATGCTGATCGCCGTCAAGGAGCGCACCCACGAGTTCGGCATCCGGAAGGCCCTGGGGGCCACGCCCGCCGAAATCCTGAAACTCATCATCGCGGAAAGCGTGACCATCACGGCCGCCTTCGGCTATGTCGGGATGTTCCTCGGCATGATCGCCTGCCAGGTGATGGACAAGACCGTGGGACAGCGGACCGTGGACATCGGCATCGACATCGGCAACATCCGGATGCTGGTGAACCCCACCGTGGGACTCGACGTGGCCCTGGAGGCCACCCTCCTGCTGATCGTGGCCGGAACCATCGCGGGGGCCATCCCCGCCTGGAAAGCCGCGCGTGTGAAACCCATTGAAGCCCTGAGAGCGGAATGAAACCCCTGTTTGATACCGATACTTTCCGGGAAATCCTGGACAGCATCCTGCGCAACCGCAGCCGGAGCTTTCTCACCGGATTCGGCGTGTTCTGGGGCGTGTTCATGCTGATGCTCCTCACCGGCGGCGGCCAGGGCCTGAAGGGCCTCCTGGTGCAGAACTTCGAAGGCTTCGCTCAGAACACCTGCATCGTCGCCACCAGCAATACCACCAAGCCCTACAAAGGGTTCAAGAAAGGCCGCACCTGGAATCTGGAATATGCCGATGTGGACCGGCTCAAGGCCATGGTCCCCGAACTGGAGACCGTCTCTCCGACCGTCAGTCTGTGGGGAAAGAGCGTCACCCGGGACGAGCATACCAGTTCCCGCGCCGTCGTGAAGGGCGCACGGGCCGATTACAGCCGCATCGAGACACCGACCCTCAAGTACGGACGCTATATCAACGACGCCGACAACCTGCAGGAGCGGAAGGTCTGCGTCATCGGCAAACGCGTCTATGAGGAACTCTTCCCCGAGGGCGGCAGCCCGCTGGGTCAGCGGATCAGCATCGACGGAAGCTACTACACCGTGGTGGGCGTGGACTGGAAGGATTCCAACGGCATCAGCATCAACGGCCGGGCCTCCGACGCGGTCACCATCCCCATCAACCAGGCCAGGAAGGCCTATAACCTCGGAAATACCATCCATCTCCTGTGCTTCACGGCGAAGGAAGGCATCACGATGAGCGATGTCACCCCGCGCGTGCGGGAAATCATCGCCCGGCAGCACTACATCGCCCCGGACGACGAGCAGGCGATGTTCCTGCTGAACACCCAGCTCATCTTCGGCATCGTGGACAACCTGTTCAAGGGCATCAACTTCCTGATCTGGCTCATCGGCCTGGGAACCCTGCTGGCCGGCGTCATCGGCGTATCCAACATCATGATGGTCAGCGTCAAGGAGCGGACCACCGAGATCGGCATCCGCCGGGCCATCGGCGCCACCCCGCGCCAGATCCTGGGACAGATCATCTCCGAGAGCATCGTCCTCACCCTCGTGGCCGGCATGATCGGCATCGTCTTCAGCGTGGTCATCCTCGCGGGCGTGGAACTGGCGATGACCACGGACGGCGTCCTGAAGGCCGCCTTCCAGGTGCCCTTCGGCACCGCGGTCCTCGCCGCCCTCCTCCTCACCGTCCTCGGCGTCCTCGCGGGCCTGATGCCCGCCCTCCGCGCCATGCAGATCAAACCCGTGGACGCCATGCGTGATGAATAATTCCCTTTTGTCATTCTGAACGAAGTGAAAGAATCTAATATGAAAAAATTCGGTAAAATCCTGACCATCATCCTGGTAGCGGCCGCGTTCATCGGCACCTTCGTGTACCTGTTCCAGCGGTCGCGTCCCCAGGAGGAGAAGTATGAAGAGCTGACGCCCGAGATGGGCACCATCTCCAAATCCACCGTCGTCACCGGCAAGATCCAGCCCCGGGACGAGGTCAACGTGAAGGCCCAGATCAGCGGCATCGTGGCCGAACTGTACAAGGAAGCCGGACAGACCGTCCAGCAAAACGAGGTGATCGCCAAGCTCAAGGTCATCCCGGAGATGAGCCAGCTCAGCTCCGCCCAGAGCCGGGTCCGCCTGTCCGAGGTGAACCTCAAGCAGGCGCAGACCAACTACGACCGCGAGAAGAAGCTCTTCGACCAGCAGCTCGTGAGCGCCGAGGCCTTCGAGCAGGTGGCCCAGGCCCTCAAGCAGGCCAAGGAGGAGTACAACGCCTCCGTGGAGTCCCTGGAAATCATCCGGGACGGTGTTTCTTCCTCCAATAAATCAGGAAGTTCCACGCTCGTGCGTTCGTCGGTCTCGGGCCTGATCCTGGACATCCCGGTCAAGGTGGGCAACACCGTGATCAACTCCAACACCTTCAACGACGGTACCACCATCGCCACGGTGGCCGACATGGACGACCTCATCTTCGACGGCAACATTGACGAGACGGAGGTGGGCCGCCTGCACATCGGCCTGCCGGTACGGATCACCGTGGGCGCCCTGCAGGATGTCGAGTTCGACGCGGCCCTGGAGTACATTGCCCCGAAGGCGACGGAATCCGGCGGTACCAACCTCTTCGAGATCAAGGCTTCCGTCAAGGTCCCGGAGGACGTCACCATCCGCTCCGGCTACAGCGCCAACGCCGAAATCGAACTCCAGCGCGTGGAGAACGTCCTGACCATTCCGGAGAGCGCCCTGCAGTTCGAAGGGGAAGATACCTTCGTCTATATCCTCGGGGCCGAGGGCTATGAGCGCCGCGACGTCGTGACCGGCCTCTCCGACGGCGTGAACATCGAAATCAAGGAAGGCCTCGCGCTGGGCGAGAAGGTCCGGGGCAACAAGATCCTCAAAACCGACAAGAAATGAGAAAGACCCTTCTGACCCTCGCGTTCCTCGTGCCGATGACGCTGTCGGCACAGGACCTCCGCCATCCCTGGACCCTGGTGGAATGCCTGGACTGGGCCCTGGAGCACAACCTGACCGTCAAGCAGAGCGAGCTTTCCCTCCGGCAGAAGGAAATCCAGATGAACACGGCGGAAAACAGCTGGCTTCCCCAGGCGAGCGGTTCGGTGAATGAAAGCATCAGCTTCGGCCGCGGCCTCACGGCGGACAACACCTACACCTCCGCGAACACCACCTCCACCAGCTTCTCCATCGGCGCCAGCATGAGCCTCTTCGACGGCCTGGCCACGCCCAACAACATCGCCCTCGCGCGCCTGAACCTGGAGGCCGCCACCGCCGACCTGGAACGCGCCCGGGACGACATCCGCGTAGCCGTTGCAAAGGCCTATGTGCAAGTGCTTTACGATTACGAGATTGTCGATGTGGCCCGCAAGCAGATCGAGTTGGATGACGCGCAGGTCAGCCGTCTCGAAGCCCTGGCTGCGACCGGCAAGGCCGCCCAGGCCGAAGTGTCACAGCAGAAGGCCTCGCGCGCCCAGAGCGGCGTCACCCTCGTACAGGCGGAGAACAACCTCCGGCTGGCCCTCCTGGACCTCGGGCAGCTGCTGGAATTCTCCTCCGTCGAAGGCTTCTCCGTCGAACGGCCGGAGGTGCAGATCGACCAGATCCTCCTGGATATGCCCGAGCGCATCTATGCCGATGCGGTCGAGACCCGACCCGCCGTCCTGGCGGAGCAGATCAGGCTGAAAGGGACGGAAAAGTCCCTGAAGATCGCCCAGGCGGCCCAGTACCCGAGCCTGTCCCTGTCCGGCGGCGTGGGCAGCAACTATTATACGAACAGCAAGGCCACATACCCGCAGGACAAGCTCTGGGACCAGCTGTCCCACAACTTCAGCCCCTACATCGGCTTGTCCCTGAACATTCCCATTTTCACGCGGTTCCAGACGCGGAACAACATCCGTACCGCCCGGCTGAACCAGGAACTCCAGCAGATCCAGCTGGACAAGACCCGCCAGAGCCTCTACAAGGAAATCCAGCAGGCCTGGTCCAATGCCGTGGCGGCCGAGGCCAAATACCGCTCCTCCTCCGAGGCCGCGACGGCTGCCGAAGACGCCTTCCGCCTGGTGCAGGCGAAGTATGAGAACGGGAAAGCCACGATCACGGAATTCAACGAATCCCGCAACCAGCTCCTCAAGACCCAGTCCGACCGCGTCCAGGCTACCTACGAATACCTGTTCCAGTCCAAACTGCTGGATTTCTACCGGGGCAGCGCGCTGGAAATGTAGCCGGTCAGTCCTCGACCCACTTGAATACCTTATCCCCGCGACGGGGGTGGATGCGTTCGTCCGCCTCTTTCGCGGGGTGGTCGTTGATATGGTCTATGGGCTGGTCCGCCACCGGGACGGCGACGGAGCAGAAAACGCCCTTGGGGGCTTCGGAGACGGGTTTGAGGTCCACGCGCATATCATCGACAGTAATCTCCACGCAGCCGGTGGTCCTGCCGATGAAGCAGAGCTCGTCCCCCGTGCGGATGATCCCGGTCTCCACCTTGATTTCGGCGACGCCGATGCGGTTGAACCAGTTGGTGACCTTGCCGATGTACTCCCGCCGGCGGGTGGCCTGGCTGCCGTAGACGGCGCTCCATTCGCCCAGGCGGGCACCCTGGTAATAACCGTCCCAGAAACCGCGGTTGAAAACGCCGGAGAGTTCCTCCTTCAGGCTTTTCGCCAGTTCCGGGGTATAGGTCCCGTCGCAGACGGCATCCGCGGCCCGGCGGTAGCAGGAGGCGACGCGCTTCACGTAATCGGCGGCGCGGGCCCGGCCTTCGATCTTGAAGACCTTCACGCCGGCGTCAATGATCTTGTCCATGAACTCGATGGTACACAGGTCCTTCGGGGACATGATGTACTTGTTGTCCACCACCAGGTCGAAGCCGGTCTCCTCGTCGGTGACGTGGTAGCCGCGGCGGCAGACCTGCATGCAGGCGCCGCGGTTGGCGCTTTCCCCATAGGCCGCGAGGGACAGGTAACACTTACCGGAAACGGCCATGCAGAAGGCCCCGTGGGCGAACATCTCGATGCGGACAAGCTTCCCGGAAGGGCCGGTAATCTGCTCGCGTTCAATCGTTTCGTGAATGGCTTTCACCTGTTCCAGCCGCAGTTCGCGGGCGAGGACCACCACATCGGCAAACTGCGCGTAGAAGCGCAGCGCCTCCGCGTTGGAAATGCTCAGCTGGGTGGAAATATGGACTTCCAGGCCGATGCTGCGGGCATACAGGATGCAGGCCATGTCCGAGGCGATGACGGCGTTCACGCCGGTTTCCCGGGCGAGGTCCAGCACCCGGCGGGCCTCCTCCAGTTCTTCGCCGTAGAGGGTGATATTCAGGGTAAGGTAAGCCTTGAGCCCGTAGGCCCGGCAGATGCGCATCACCTCCGGGAGGTCTTCCGCCTGGAAGTTATTGGCGGAATGGGAGCGCATGTTCAGGTGGCCGATGCCGAAATAAACGGAATTCGCGCCCCCTTCGACGGCGGCGGCGAGGCTCTCGAAACTCCCCGCCGGGGCCATGATCTCCAGTTCCTCCGGCCTCATCGCACGCGGTCCACGAGGTCGTCGGCGAACTGCTTGAGGACGGAATAGCCGCCGAAACCGGTCACCTTCTCGGCGGCGGCGAGGGCCTTCTCGTGGAAGCGGGCAATGGTTTCCCGCGCGTCCTCGGCCACATGGACCGAATCATACAGGTCCATCACGGTGGCGATCTTCTCGGCCGGCGACAGGTCGGCTGCGAGGGCTTCGGCGACGCCCTTGGCGCCCTTTTCCATGGCACGGACCGTGAGCCAGGACTTCTTCCCGTTCACGATGTCCCCGCCGATGGGCTTGCCGAACACCTTCTCGTCGCCGTAGGCGTCCAGATAGTCATCGGCCACCTGGAAGGCCAGGCCCAGGTTGTATCCGTAGTTGTACAGGCCGTCGCAGATTTCCGCCGGGGCGCTGGCGATCAGTGCGCCCATCTTCGCCGAGCAGGCGATGAGGACGGCGGTCTTGAGGCCGATCATGTGCAGGTACTCCCGCATGGTCACGGCCTTCACGTGCTCGAAGTCCATATCGTACTGCTGGCCGTCGCACACCTGCGCTGCCGTGGTGGAAAACAGTTCCAGAACCGCGCCCAGCGTGTTTTCCGGGGCCTGGGCGATGCGCTTGTAAGCATCAATGCACATCACGTCGCCGGAGAGGATGGCGGTGTCGGGCGACCACTTCTTCCACACGGTCTCCTTCCCGCGCCGCAGGGGCGAGCGGTCCATGATGTCGTCGTGGATGAGGGTGAACGTATGGAACACCTCCAGCCCCGCCGCCGGCCCCAGGATCTCCGGGCCGAACGAATCGTTGAACAGGCTGTAAACGGTCAGGCACAGTTTCGGCCGCAACCTCTTGCCGCCGATGGATACCATATACCGGAGCGGGTCGTACAGCCCCTCCGGCTCCCGGGTGAACTCAATGGTGGAAAACAGCCGCCGAACGGCCGCGTCGATGGTTTCTTGCGCTATCATAGCGCAAATATACGAAAACTCCGGGATTCTTAGAACTTCACCACCACCTTCAGCGGGAAATGGTCGGAAAGGTCGGCCGTACCCGCAGTCAGGACCTCGGAAGAGACCAGTTCCACCGGGGCGGCCTCCTTGTAGGCAAAGACGTAGTCGATGCACTTGCGGGGGTTCGTGGTGGAGTAGGTAAAGTCCGTGCCGGACAGCTGGGTCCAATGCTCGCCCATCAGGCGGATCGCCTCGCTGTCGGGCTCGGCGTTGAAGTCACCGCACAGGAAGACGGGCTTTGCGGTACCGGCGTAAACGCCTTTGAACCAGTCATTCAGAGCCTTCACCTGATCCAGTTGGGAGCGCTCCCCCACATAGTCCAAATGGACGGAGGCAAACACGCACTGGTCCGTCTCCAGGACGGCGATGCTCCGGGGTTCGGAGCCGTCGGATTTCGGAAGATGGACCTTGTAACGGCTGGTGGGCATGTCATGGGAGAGGACCCCGTTGCCGTAGGCGCCGCCCGCGTAGGGGAACGCCGAAGCGAACTGATAGAACCAGCCGCCCATCGCCTCCGCCAGCTCCTGGAGCTGGTAGGTCGCGTGCCGGCGGTTACAGCTGTCCAGCTCGTTCAGGGCCACAAACGCGGCTCCGGTCCCCCGGATCACATCTGCCACCTCGGGGATGCTGTTGTCCTGATACTTGGAGAATACGCCCACGTTGTAGGAGACGAGGGTCAGCGTCACCGGCTCCCGGCGATTCTCGCAGGAGAGAAGCGCCAGGGCCAGAAGCAGGAAGGTCAACGGCTTATTCATGGACCAGGACGAAATGGGAGGTTACCTTGCGCTCGCCCTTGGAGTCGGTAGGGCGGTTGACGACATGAGTCTTGGGATCGCCTTCGCCGGCCACGCACAGGGTGGAGGAGCCGCCGCCGTCCATGTTCAGCGCATAGCGGGGGTTGAAGGTCTTCCGGAGGAAGCGGGTGAGTTCCTTGGCGGACATTCCCTCGCTCACGCCGGGCCGGCGGCCGTCCACGACGACCATCAGGAAGTGGCCGTCAGCCGTCAACGCCACGGCGGTCCGGGGATGCCGGACGCCCTGATGGCGCCGGAGGTCCTCATATTCAAACTTCGTCACGTCCGTCTGGAAGCCTGCAAAGCTCTCCCCCACGGGTTCGTAATCGTCGATCAGCATGGGCGCGCTGGAGAAGATGTTGGGCTCCGTCAATGAGGCATAGAAGCCCCGGAGCTCCTCCATCGTCTTCCCGCGTCCGTCATAGGAGATCTTGATCCCGTTCTTGCCGTCGGTATAGACGGCCGCCTCGCTCTTCCAGTTGGGGACGCCAGTGGACATCACCGTATTGTTGGGCATGCAGGACAGATAGTCCCCATCGACCTTCACGACCACGGAGGAAGGCTCGTAGCAGGCGTTCATTGCCACCACGGCCCCATCGAAGCCCTTGAAAACATCGGAAGTCCGCGACTCGCCGGAAGCGGAGAACTTCAGCGCGAGACCCGGAACCGAGGTGTCCCAGTCGGCGACGAAGATGCGCTGCGCGGAGCCGTCCAGATTACCTTCGAACTGCCGGTAAGTGAGGCCGGGCGCGATTTCCTTCTCGGTCCATCCTTTCTCTTCGGAACGGTACACGAACCGGCCCGTCCGCTCCTTCAGGTAGGCCTTCACATCCTCCCAGCGGTAGTACGGGAAGCCTTCCAGGGCCCCCAGATGCGCTTCCTCCCCATTCAGGAGGACCTTCACGAGGGTATCCCCGGCCTTCCCCTTCTTGGGCTGGAAGAAGACGAACTGGATGTTGGCACCCATCGGGGAACGGAAGGTCTGGAACCAATAAACCAGATCATCCGGATTCTCGGGCGCCTGGTCGAAGCCGTCCAGGTCCATGATCAGTTCCAGGGCCATCACCACATGGTCGTGACCATAGCGCAGGTCGGCGCCGCGGCTGCCTTCGGCCAGCCTGCGGGTCGCCTTCTCCACGATGTCGTCCACGATGGACGAGCAAGGGGTCCGGTAGGCGTGATACTCGCGGAAACGCTCATAGTTGTCCGTCTCCCACAGCGTTGCGTACTCCTCCACCGTGAAGAAATCCTTCACGTCGATACGCACGTCCTGCGGCAGGCTGTTCATGCCGGCCACGAACATGTACAGATGGAAGAACACGTCATAAGGATTCTGCAGTCCCATCGCCGTTTCCGGATTCTTGAACAGGCGGCGGAGCACATCCTTGTAGTTCGGGAAATGCCGGAAGAAGAACGTTTCGGAGCTTTCCGGATAGGGGAACACCTCCGCCGGGCCCTGGTACTTGAACGGGTTCGAACCCTGGTTGGGGCGCGTCGCCTGAATATCGGTCATTCCCTGGTGCTCATAAACCTTCGTCTCCGGAGAAAGGCAGGAGATGGCGGTACAGGCGGAGGACATGCTCATGATGGCACGGACCGACGCCGAGGAGCAGGCATCCACCTTACTCCCCTTCCCGAACACGGTCGGGAAGGACGTCACCATCGTCCGGGCAATCTCCTGATGCTGGTTCCAGCCGATTTCGGTAAGGTCGCCCACCCGGTACTGCACATAGTCCCAGAAGGGCTCCAACTCGTCCAGGAGGGCCTCCCCTTTCGCGGTCAGGTTCCCCTGCTTCCGGCCTTCGGACAGCATGTTCAGGAGGATGGTATAGGCTCCGGAGGTATAGGCATACCGGGAGCCGTGGCGGCCGTAGTGGCTGATATACACGGCCTCATAGCCCTTGGGAACAGGGGTCTGCGCCTTCAGGGACGGATCCACGAGGCAGTCCAGACCGGATGACTTGTTCCAGTCCGCGCGGACCTCCTCGCGGACGCCATATCGTTGGGCGTAGGCCCCGGCGCCACCCAGAATCAGGAGCGCCGCACTGAGAATCAGATACTTTTTCATCATGTTCTACAACTGATTATACGCATCAATCGCTTCGGTAAACCGCTGTTCCAGCGCTTCAAGGGGATAGAGGCCGTCGGCGTTGGCCGTCAGGCCCCGGAGGGCGAGCCGGAGCGCCATCGGCGGGGCCGACGGGGAAAGGAGGGAGACCTCGCGGAGCTGGTCGACCGAGGCATAGACCAGCCACAGGTCGGCATACAGTTTCCCGTCCCGGCCGCGGTATTTCTGGAAGAGGATTTTTCCGCCGATCGGCGTCTTCGTTTCAATGGCCGCGGGGGCGCTGTACGGCTCCGCGCCGAGCGCCGCGAGGACGCTGCCGATGTTGGAGTCGTGCCCGCACAGGAAGGCGAACCTGCGCCCGGAGGCCCGGAGCTCCGCCAGGAGTTCCTGCAGGATGGGATGCGCGACATTCACAGCCACGCTCGGAGCGGCGAACAGCACGTCCTGGTACCAGTCCTTGACGCCGGAAAGATCGGCCCAGTCCTGCCGGGACAGCGCATGGCCGAAACCGGCTTTCAGGGCATCCGGCTCCTCATAATACTGGAGGGTCAGGGCGTCCGAGGCCGAGCAGGCCATCTTCAGGCCGCCGCTCATCATGGGCTCCTTGCCCACTTCGAAACGGACGGACGAAGGGAACTGCCCGAAAGAGGTCGTGTCATTTTTCGCCGCCGGGCTGGCCTTGATATCCAGCACCTTCTCCAGCAGCGCATATTTCTGCTTCAAGGGCCCGTCGGTGCCGCCCATATCCTCGATCTCGGCATAGGCCTTCGCGAGGAAGCCCTCGGAGAGCTTCGTGATCTGGGGGTTGAACACCGGGTCCATCGTCCCCAGCGGGGTGTGCTGCTCCACGTCGATATCGGCCATCGGGAACATCCCGGCCGCGAAAGCGCGGGCCGTGGCCCGGGTGCGCTGGATGGAATTGGCATAGAAACGGACGGTTTCCGCTTCCGGAACGGCGTCCTTGGCGATAAAGCCTTCACCGGCCAGCCATTCCCGGAAGAACTGGCCCATTTCCATCTCCAGTGCGCCGCCCCGGAGCGACAGCTCGCCGGGCGCAGAGGACCAGGCGAACCACGTGTGCGGGGTGATCCGCGAAAGCACGGATCCCGGCCCGCTGATGGGCGACCGGATATTGTGCCGGCTCAGGATGACCATTTCATCCAGGGCATAGCGGTCGGAAAAACCGGCCGGACGGGCCATGAAGGCTTCGGACGCGCTTTCGGCGTTCCCGGGCGCCAGCCGCGGACTGCAGGAGCCCAGCAGGAGCACGGTGGCTATGATATACAACCGTTTACTCATTATTTGGCGTTTTCTTCAAGAACCTTTTTCAGGATGGGGGTAATCACCTTCTCCATCTCGGTATAACCGGCGGCGTTGGGGTGGATGGAATCCTTCTGGTAGGCTTCCTTCAGCCCCAGTTCATCATCGACCAGGACCGAATAGTAGTCAGCAAAGGCGATGCCCGCCTGGGCGGCCCACTCCTTGATCATCCCGTTCAGGACGGGAATATGGTCCTGCGGGCGGAAGGTGGGAATCTTGGGAAAGTTGTTGGAGGGCGGCACGGCCCCGACGATGACCGGAATACCGGCCTCCTTCGCCATCTGGGCCATCTTCTTGAGCCGCTCGAGGATGGACTCGAGCGAAGTGGCCGCGATGTCGTTGGTGCCGCCTTCGATGACCACGCAATGCGGGTCCAGGTCGATCACATCCGCCTTGAAGCGGGTGAGCATGTCGCTGGTCTTGTTGCCGCTGATGCCTTTGTTGGTGTAGTTGTTGGCCGAGAAGAACGCGGGATGCCCCACGCCTTCCCGGGCCCACTGCCAGGTGATGCTGTCGCCGATAAACACGGCGACCGGTCCCTTATGCCGGGTATCCAGGGCCTGGGGGGCCTCCGGCGGGGGCAACTCTTCCACGGGCTTTTCCTGGCAGGAAAGCGCCAGGAGCGCCCCTGCCAGCAGGACCGGCCAAAAGATGCGCTTTCCCATACGATTACTTCTTGAGGATGACGAAATGCACGTCCCGCTTGCGCTCATGGGTGTGGTCGTGCGAATTCTTGTCAGGAATGTTCTCACAAGGATAATTGACCACGTGCGAAGACGGATCGCCTTCACCCTTGACGCAAAGCGTCGTGGAACCGCCGCCATCCATATTCAGTGCGTACTGCGGGTTGAACCACGTGACCATAAACTTGGTGAGTTCACGGCAGGTCATCCCGGAACTGAAATTGGTACGGCCGTCCACGACAAGCATGATGAAATGGCCGTTTTCCGTCAAACCCACGGCGGTGCGGGGATGCCGCACCCGCTGGTGGCGGTTCGGATCTTCGGAATTCAGGGCATTGACCTGGGTGCTCGTCAGGGTATAGTCGCAGAAATTCTCACCGACGGGTTCGTAGTCGTCCACCAGCATCGGGGCGCTGGAAATCAGGTTCGGCACCGTCTTGGCGACGCCCCGGAAGTATTCCCGCTGCAGGGGAATCGCCTCGGTGGTCGTCTTTCCCTTGATGCCCTTGATCTTGCCGTCCCGCGAGGAGGAGCCCGCAAAGAAAATGCTCAGGCCCCGTTCCCCGTCGGAAGTGAAGGCCGCTTCGCTCTTCCAGTTGGGGACGGAGGTATCGCCGATGACGTTCTTCGGAATTTCGTACCGCGTGGTCCCATCCACCCGGACGAAGATGGAGTTCAATTCATAGTTGGCATTCATCGCCGCCAGGGTGTTTCCGTTCTTCTTGAAGGCCTCGGATACTACGATCCGGGGGTCCGTCCAGAGCAGTTTCACCTGGTACTGGGTCTTGGACAGGTCCAGGTCCACGACGAAGACTTCCTCCTGCTGGCCGGTAACGGAATCCTTCCCGGAAAAGGAATAATAGACCACACCTTCGTCAATGGTCTTGGACGTCCAGCCGGCGCCGGAAGGAGTCACCACCTTGCCGCGGTTCGCATCCCAGGGATGGGTTTCCGAGCCGCCGCTTCCACTGCCGCTCCCGCTGCCGTTTCCCCCTTCCCCTTCGTTTCCGGAGGGGGTGGGGGGAGGCAGTTCGGGGACAGGATCCTTGCCCCCGCAGCCGGCAAGCAGCAGCGGGGGAAGGACCGCAAGGAGCCAAAATACTTTCTGCAGCCTCATCGGTTATTTCAGTTTAGGGGTAGTGCCGCTGAAGTCCCAGATCTCGGCGCTCCAGCCGATCCGCTGGGCCACCTGGCTGAGGGTCTCACCCGCGGCGGAAGCCTTGCCGTGATAACCGAACGCATAGTTGCCGGGCCCCGGCGTCATCGGATGGTCGGGATTGGCATCCTCCTGATCGAACGGATCATAGCCGCCGGCCGTCGTATTCGCTTCGCACACGCTGAAGTCCATATCCACCTTGCGGACACAGCCCACCAGGTAGTTCTTGAACGCGGTCTGGCCCACGACGGTGGCGCTGCCATAATGCTCCGACGTATCCGGCACGAAGTCGGAACTGAGCTTGTCGTTCCAGGCGATACAGTACTCGATATGGTTCTCGGGGTTCTGGTTCGTGCAGTTGTTCTTGTTGGACTTCTGGCCGGCCACGGCGCGGCCGACGATACCGCCATAAATGAACTGGGTCGTCACGGTCGCGGTGGAGTAGCAGTTGATGATGGAACTACCCGTCGCCACCAGGTCACCGGCGATGCCACCGGCAATGGACGATTCGGTGATGACGCTGCCGGAGGTCCAGCAGTCGCTCACCCGGACACCCAGGCCGGCATCCACCCCGAACAGGCCACCCACCAGCTGGCCCTTCGTCTTGACCAGGACGTCGGCGGAACTTCTGGTGATGGTGCACTCACGGACCGTACCGAACATACCGCCGGCATTGTTGCCGAACGAGCTGATGACGGAGCCCTGGACGTGGACCTTATCCACTTCGCAAGGCTTGCCGGTCGTACCGCCGTAACCACCCAGGATACCGCAGCCCTTGGAAGACGCGTCGATCGTCGCGTTCTTGAAGGTCACGTCGTGGCACTTGCCGAACAGCACGCCGAAGAAGCTCGGATAAGACGCCGCAGAGCAGGTGAAGTTGGAGATCGTATGACCGTCACCGTCGAAGTCAATCTCCTTGTCATACGGGCTGGCCGCGTTGAGCGGCTCCCAGTCCATTCCGGTCATGTCGATGTCGGCGCCGAGCTTGAACCAGCGTTTCTCGCCGGCCGCCAGGTCATCCTTGACGAAGCCCAGCTGCTCCGCGGTCATGATCACCCACGGCTTGGCCTCGGTTCCCTTGCCGGAGGCATAGTGGCTGGGGAGGACCCAACCCTTGCCGCCGGGAGCAAAGGTGTTCACCTTACCGCTCATCAGCGTGGATTCCTTGGCGAAGACCACTTCCTTCTCCAGGGAGTTCTTGTCCGTCTTCACGGACACGGTCAGGGCGGTCTCGGCCGGGACCACGACCTCGTTCCAGGAGGTGGTGAGCCAGGCGGTGAGGGTGTGGTCGGCATCCAGGACAGCATCCGTCAGGTCGAGTTCCAGCTTGTTCACCGTCGCGCTGCCGTTGCCCTTGTAGAAAATCGGGGTTTCAGCGGCCACGGAGATGTGGCTGACCGCGGTCACGGTATCAGGAAGGGCCAGGACCATCTTCATCACACCCGTCTGCTGCAGGGTGCCGCCGTGCTCTTCGGCCCAGACGGGGCTGAAGGCGAAGCTCATATAGTCGTCCACATCGTTGAGGGCTGCGGCATACTGGAGATGGTCGACGGAACCGTTGCCCTGCTGGGTCTGCTTGCTCCAGTCGGCCGTCGCCGCCTTGTCAGAGGGGAACAGGATGGTGAATTTCTCACCGGAAACTGCCTTCCCCACGAATTCGGCCACCTTGGACGTGAAGCCTTCCTTGATCGTGAATACATGGGATTCTTCCTCACCGACGACGGTGATCTTGTCACCGGACGACCAGTACCAGGAGAAGCCGTTGTGGGCGCCCGCCCGGGTGTCATCCTCCGGGATGACCGCCCGGATGGTAACGAGGTCCGTCTCTTCCTGCGGGGCCGGCAGTTCCTTCACTTCCTTGTTGCAGGAGAGGATGGCGAGGCCGGCGAACAATGCTGCGAGATAGTTATATGTTTTCATACCGGATCGTGTTTAATTGTAGAACTCATTCTCGTCGAAATCCGGAAGCTGGCCGCCGGGGTAGATGTCCGGATTCTCCACGGGAGCGGAAGCGCCCTTGAAGAACGGCAGGTTGCCGGAGAGGTCCCAGACAGACTCATCCCAACCCAGGGCCTTGGCCACCTGGGACGCGGTCGCGCCCGTGGCCGCAGCCCTGCCGTGGTACGGGAAGTTGTACTGGCCTTCCACTTCCGCGAGCGGGCTTTCCGGGCTGGAATTGCCCTGGTCGTACAGGACGTTGAAGGCGTTGCCGGGGCAGTCGCTGAAGCTCAGGTCGGGCTTGCGCACGCAGTCCACATGGTAGTTCTTGACGGAGGTGAAGCCTACGATGGCGCCGGCGCTGTAATGCGCGGCATCATCGGCCACATCGGAATAGATGGACTCGTTCCAGGCGATGCACTTTTCGATGTGATTCTTCAGATCGAGACCGGTTCCCGTCTTTTGTCCCTGGGCGGCGTCTCCCACGATACCGCCGTACTTGAACTGGGCGTGCACCCGGGCGGTGGAATAGCAATTCCGGATCACGACTTCGCTGTAGGTAGCGTTATTGGCGGCGTTGCCGGCAATGCCACCGACCATGCGGTTCCCGGTGATATCGCCAGCCGTCCAGCAGTTGGAAACGGTACTGAACTTCGGGCCCTTGGTATTGTCATAGCCGTAGATGCCGCCGGAATCGTATTTGGTGGAGGAGATGACCACATCGGCCGAGCAGGCGTCGATGGTCGCGCCGATGATGACACCGAACAGACCGCCCGTTCCGTGGGCGACCGTGTTGGTGAGCTTACCGCTCACATACACGTGGTTCACTTCGACCGGATCGTCATTGGTACCGCCGTAGGCGCCGAGAATGCCGACCGGACCGGAAGCATTGGTGATCTTGGCGTTCGAGACCGTCAGGTCGTAGAGTTTGCCCACCACCGCACCGAACAGGCTGGTCGTGCCGGTGTAGTTGGAAATGGTGTGTCCGTTTCCGTTGAAATCGAATTTCTTGTAGGGCTCGAACTGGTTCGCGGGCGTCCAGTCCTCAACGCCGGTCATATCCAGGTCATTTTCCAAGCGGAAATAGACCAGGCTGCCCTCGATCATGTTGGAGCCGATGGCCCGCAGGTCCTCCACCGAGGTAATCAGGTAGGGGTTGTTCTCGGTGCCGGGGGCATCGGGATCGATATGGGTCCGGCTCAGGACGACGTAAGCCGCCAGGGTGTCGGCAACTGCCCAGTTGTCCGTACCGGTGGCCTTGTCGATGGTCACAGGCAGGAGGTAGCTGATGCCTTCCTCCAGGCCGGAAGCGGTCACCTTGACCTTGGCCGTCGTGGAGGACTTGCCGTACCGGGGCATCATCACTTCGTTGGTCACGAACTCGTAAGCCGAACCGGGACACATCTGGTAACTGGTGCCGTTCACGCCGTTGAACTTGTCCACCAGGTCGGGGTCGGCCTTGAAGGAGAAGTTCATCACCACGTCGGAGACGTTGCTCCCCTGGGCACAGGCCCTCAGGCTGAAGGTCTTGCTCCCGTCGGGGGCCAGTTCCACCGGCAGCTTGTCACCGGGGATATCGGCGTAGAAGACGCCCTTCATGGTCCCGGGAACCACTTCCTTTTCCTGGCAGGAAACGGCCAGGACGGGAAGGATCGAAATCAGGAGATAGCATATCTTTTTCATACCTTGTCTCATGTTAGAAGGTTAAACCGTCGTTCCATCCGGGATTCTGCGTCAGGGCGCCACCGGTGAGGTTGCGCTCGTCGGTCGGGATGGGGTAGAGATAATCGCGGCCTTCATCCCATTTGCAGACGAGCTCCTTGTAGAGGTTGACCATACCGGAATTGCCGTCACTCAGGATGAAATCGGTGCTGCCGACCCTGTATTTGGCCGGTGCCGTACTGGCGGGAGCCTTGTCCTCCGTGTACAGGAGGATGTCCGGCGTACCGTCGCCATTGAGGTCAAACTCACCCGGGCCCGGGAAATACATCCCGTAGTACTGGCGCGTGAACACCTGTCCTTCCTTCCAACGGATGATATCGTAGTAGCGGAAGCCTTCCTGGGCCAGCTCCACGGTACGCTCGCGGCGGATTTCCAGGATGACGCCCTTGTTGGTACCGGTCACGTTCTGGTAACCGCCCCATTCAGGGTTCGTGAGGAAGGGATCCGGATTGGCGTTGGCGGCATCCATCCGCAGGTTCGGGAGGCCGGCCCGCGCGCGAATCTTGTTGACGGACAGATCCAGGTCGGCCTGGGAAAGCGTCCCGGCCTCGGCTTTTGCCTCGGCATAGTTCAGAAGCACTTCAGCGGCGCGGAACAGGATGAGGTCGCAGTCGGCGCCATTGTACACGTCCTTGTCCTTCCCCATCACATACTTGATCGGATGATAGCCGGTCATGCAGAGCAGGAATTCGGGAGCGCAGGGCGCGGTGTCCCCGAGCCGGGTGTAACCGGGAGTGCGGATGGTCTGGGACAGACGCGGGTCACGGTTACGGGTTTCCGTCATAAAGTCCATCGTCTCCCAGCCTTCCTGGTCCGTAAAGCGGGAACCGTCCGCCATCAGGTAACTGGCGACCAGCTTCCGGGTCATTCCGCGCCGGCCCATCGTCAGCGACAGGTAGGTATTGTTGGCGTTGTGGGTAACATTGTAGGCGGCGTTGTAGTTCCGGGCCAGGATGACCTCGTCCATATTGTCGGTGGCATTCTGGGTGGTGAACAGGGAGTAGTAGGCCTTGTTCGCCCCGCCGGCCACGTGGATGCCGTAACCGCTGGCGGAGATAAACTCCTCGGACACCTTGGCGCATTCGTCCAGGTACCACTTGGCGTCGTGCGCATTGGCACCGTAGTCGAACTCCGTATGGTACTTCCGGAAGGTTCCTTCGAACAGGAGGAAGCGGGATTTCAAGGCCATGGCGGTCCATTTCGTGATCTCATAGGCGCTCTTGGTCGAAGGCAGGTTCGCGATTGCGAAATCGATGTCTTCAATCATCTTGCCCATGATAAACTCGCGGGAGTCGCGGGGGCGGTTGAGCGCTTCCGTGTCGGCGGAGCCCACGGGATTGTCATACCACGGGACATCCCCGAAACGCTTCACTTTGTCAAAGTAGAAGTACGCGCGGAAGAAGCGTGCAAGCGCCTCATACCGGGTACGGGTGGCCACATCGGAACAGTTCGGAAGGTATTCCAGCAGGGTGTTCACGTTGCGCAGGTTACCCCAGCTCCAGCCACTGCCGGAGGCGGGAATCTGGCGGGTGCCCTTCAGTTCGTCGGTCAGGCCCATCTGGATGTAGGTATCGGTGTCCTCCGTGAAGGAGGCGGAGAGCATACCGTAAAGGTTCATGCTGAAGGCCTGGAGTTCCGTCTCGTTCTTGAAGAAAGTTTCCGGAGACATCCGGTCCTTCGGGACGGCGTCCAGCAGGTCGTCGCAACTGACGACGGTGGTGCAGGCCAGGAGGGCAAGCAGGATATATGCTGTCTTTTTCATATGCGCTTTCATTTAAAGGGTGATGTCAACGCCGATCATCAGTTTCTTCTGCCAAGGGTAGATCCGCAGATTGCCGTTGGTCTGGGCCATTTCCGGATCGATGTACTTGGAGTGAAGGCCGGGAGACCAGAAGAACAGGTCTTCGCCCGTGAAGTAGAGCCGCAGACGCTCCAGGCCGATTGCGCGGGAGACCTTCTCCGGAAGGGTATATCCGAAGGTGAGGTTCTTCACGCGGAGATAGCCGATGTTCTGCAGGTAACGGTCGTTCGTTTCGGTAAGCTCCCGCCCGGCACCGACACCGGCCACATAACCTCTGGCGCGGGGGAGGTAACCGTCCGGGTTCTCCTCGGTCCAGTACATCGTCTGGAAGTCCTTGGGGATGAACGTGGCGAACGGACGGGCGTACAGGCTCCAGAACTGGCGTACTTCGGTAGCCGGATACCAGTCCATGTGCCCGATACCCTGGAGGAAGACGGACAGGTCCAGGCCCGCCCAGGAAGCGCCCAGGTTGACACCGAAGTTATACCGGGGCTGGCTGTTGCCGATGATCTGGTAATCACCGCTGTCACCGACCTTCTCGGCGCCCTTGTTGATCTTGCCGTCACCGTCCAGGTCCGCATACTGCAAGTCTCCGGCCCGGAGTCCCGGTGCACCGGTAACGGGATTGATGGTTCCCGTGCTGGCGTTGATGATGCCGTTCACCTTGGACTGGTCCACCTTCGCAGACCACTCGGCCGCAGCCTCGTCGGTCGGGAACAGGCCCACGATGTGATATCCCCAGATTTCCCCATACTTCTGGCCGACCCAGTAGTTCTTCGCAAACAGCTTGTCCGGATTGTTGAAGCGGGTGATGTAGGAGACATAATCGCTGAACAGCACGCTGACGTTGTAGAAGAAAGGCTTTCCGCCCAGGCTGAAGGAGTCCTTCCAGCCCAGGTTGAATTCATAGCCCATCGTCCTGAGGTCGGCCACGTTCTCCTTCGGAGCGCTGCTGTAGCCATAGGTGGCGGGGAGCACCTCGCCGGCCGTGAGCATATCCTTGGTATCACGGATATAACCTTCGGCCGTGAAGTCCAGGCGTCCCTGGAGGAAGGTCAGGTCAATACCCGCGTTCTTCTGGATGGAACGCTCCCAGGTCAGACCCGAGGAAACCGGGGCCGAAATGGTGGCCAGGGAAGGTTTGGCGCCACCCAGCAGGTACGTGGACTGGGAGCCTGTCGAGATCGTGCGGATAGCGGGATAGTAATCGCTCATCTGCTGGTTGCCCAGCTGGCCGTAGGAGAAGCGGAGCTTGGCGTTGTCCCACCAGGTCCTGAGCGGAGCGAAGAACGGCTCCTCGCTGATTCTCCAACCCAGGGAGACGGACGGGGAGAAGACCCAGCGGCTGCCGCGCAGGAAACGGGACGAACCGTCATAGCGGCCGTTCAGTTCCAGCAGGTACCGGTTCTTGTAGTCATAGTTGAGACGGGCGAAATAGCCGGCCGTCTTGTATTCGTTCTGGCCGCCGGACACTTCCATCCGCTTGTTGCCGTCTGCATCGGCGCCCGTCAGGTTCAAGTCGTTCAGGTCAAACGAGTACAGGTCATAACCGATGGCCTCGAGGTCCTTGATGTGCTTGGTCTCATAGTTGACACCGGCCATCAGTTTCAGGTTATGGGCCTCTCTCCAGCTGTGCTCGTAGGTCGCATACAGGTTGGCGGCCTTGTAGGTCTGGGTGTTCATCGTCTCCGACAGCTTGTTCTCGAAGGCCGCACCCGTGGACATCGTCTCGATGACCCCGGGATACGTGGAGTACTCGCCGGGCATCGTGCGGTTCATATAGCGGGTGAGTTTCAAGGCGTAGGTGAAATCGCCCTTGATCGTCATTCCCTTGAACGGCGTGATGGTCACATCCACGGTGTTGCTCAGGTTGTCCACCTTGTCGACGTTGCTGTCGCCGTTGGTCAGGGCCATCATCAAGCCGTCCATCAGGGCGTTTCCGTTGTACTTGGTTTTGTACAGGGCCGTCCCGTCGGGGTTTTGGGCCGGATAGCTGGCCGGGGCGTGGGCCGAAGCTCCGTACAGGGAATTGTTGATGCCGCCGCGTCCCGGATAGAAGTAAGAGCTGAAGAAGTAGCTCAGGTTGTTTCCGATCCGCAGCCACTTGGTCACGTCAAAGCCCACCTTGGCGCGGATATTATACCGGTCATAATGGTCCGGGTTGATATTGAACATACCCTGTTCGTAGGTGTAGCCCCCGGAAATCAGGTAGTTCACGTGATCGGTGGCGCCGCTTGCGGTGATGGTGTGGCTCGTGGTCGGCTTGTTGTCCCGATACAGGACGTGCCACCAGTCGGTATTGGCATAATAATTATAGACGTCTTTTCCGGACTGGTCCTGGCTGATCACCACCCACGGGCGCTCGGGATTCTCCACCTTGTCGTTCCGGCGGTTCCAGAGTTCCACCATATCGGCTTCGGAATAATCGTAGAGGTTGGACCCGTTGTAGGCTTTCATGAACAGATTGCTCAGGTACACCGTGTAATAACCGCGGGTTTCCCAGTCGGTAGAGGCCGTCGGCGCGGTGAAACCGGCCCGGCCGCTGTAGGTGACCGTCGCCTTGCCGTCCTTGGCCTTGGCGCCGCTCTTGGTCGTGACGAGGATCACACCCGCGGAGCCTTTTGCACCGTAGATGGCCGCCGCGGCGGCATCCTTGATGACGGAAACGCTCTCCACGTCGGCCGGATTGAGGTACTGAAGGTCTCCTTCCACACCGTCCACCAGCACGAGCGGCGAACCGCCGTTGATGGAGTTGCGGCCACGGATGTTGAGCGAGGCGGCCTGACCGGGACGGCCGGAGGCCGAGGTGATGTTCAGGCCCGGGACAGTACCCTGCAGCATGTGGGCGACATCCAGGGCGGAACGGTCCTTGAGGTCATCGGCCTTCACCACGGACACGGCGCCCGTCAGGTTGGCCTTCTTCTGCGTGCCATAGCCCACGACCACGGCATCTTCCAACAGGTTGGTGTCCTCTTCCAGCACCACCAGGATCTCGCGACGTCCCTGGACGGGGACCTGCTGCGACTGGTAGCCGAGGCAGGAAACCTCGAGGACAGCGTTGGGCTCGACGATAATGGAGAAGGCTCCATTCGCGTCCGTAACGGCGCCGGTACCGTCGGACATCACGGCCGCCCCGATGACGGGGCCGCCGGCATCCGACACCGTACCGCGCACGGCGATCTTTTGGGCATAAGCGCCAAAAGAGACGGTCATACCGATCAGTATGGCCAGTACGCTGAACAGTTTCTTAGAAAACATATGAATATGGTTAAAATGTGTTGCGGGTCAGTAACGCAAAGGTAGTCATTTATCAGCCTCCCGCGGAGGCGGCCGGGGCAAATAGTAGATGCCGAAGCCCTTCCGTTTTTCGTAAGTTGCTGATAATTAAGCATCATTTCTTTTAGCCCTGAATGAAAAATAGTAGAAATTGACGGAGAATTTTCCGGGATTCTTTGTAATTTTGTACCATCTGAAAGGAATGGTCATGCGTATCCTCCGTATCCTGCCGCTCCTGGCCGGCCTCCTGCTCCTCCTTCCCGCCTGCCGGGACGGACGGGACCGCGACGCCGGATGGGAGACCGCCCTGCGGGAACTGGACCGGTCGATCTCGCGGGAAGCCGGCATCAGCCAGATGCACAAGGCGAACCTGGAGGATTTGAAAATCCGGTTCCGGCACACGGCCGACCTCCGGGAGCGTTACCGCCTCTGCGACGACATTTTCGACGGATACCTCAAATACGATGTGGACTCCGCCCTCCGGTATGCGCACCTGAAGGAAGAGATCGCCGCCGGGACCGACGATGCGACCCTCCGCCTGGATGCCGCCCTGGACCTCGCCCAGCGCTATCTGATCTCCGGCATGTACAACGCCGCACTCGAAGTGGTCCGGTCCGCCGACACGTCGTCGGCCGTGCTTTCCCCCGAACTGCAGGCCACCTATTACCAGACCCTCAACTCCATCTATCACGGGATGGCCCTGGCGTCCAAGGACCTGGAACTGTCCGCAAAATTCCGGGCGAATGAACTCATGTACCAGCAACTCAGCCGAACGGCGCTGACGAAAGGGATGCTGGACTATTATACGGTCAACGCCGACATCGAAATCGAGAACGGGCATCCGGAACGGGCCCGGCAACTGGTGACGGAGCGGCTCGAAGACGCCAGCCTGTCCGTCCGGGACAGGGCCATCCTCCATTATTGGATCGCCAAGACCTACCGGGAGGAAGGTGATTCCGAGAACGAACTGATGCATTATGCCATCAGCGCCAACTACGACCAGATCGCACCCGTCAAGGCCTCCCGCTCCCTGATCCGCCTGTCCCGCATCCTCTACGACCGGGGAGACCTGGACCGCGCGTACACCTATATCGTCCGGGCCTATGAGGATGCGACCCGGTCCGACGCCCGCATCGGCCTGGAAGAAATCAACCGGTCCCTGCCCGACATCAACGACGCTTATGTACAGTCAGAACAGCATCGGCAGCGGCTGCTGAAGGCCTTCCTCTCCGTCACGGTCCTGTTCCTGGTCATCCTGGGCGCCCTGATGGTGCTGATCAACCGCGACCGGAAGCGGATCGCCCGGATGCAGCGGGTCATCCAGGGGAACGTGGACCGCCTCCGGGAGTCCAACCAGATCAAGGACACCTACCTGGGCCGCTATCTATCCATGTTCTCCGAACATATCGACTCCCTCGAGCGCTACCGCTCCCGGCTCCGGGTCACGGCCAAATCGAAGGACTTCGAAGACATCCTCCAGGCCCTCAAGTCCGACGACTTCATCGACACGGAACGGAAAACGCTGTACGACCAGTTCGACGCCACCTTCCTGGGCGTGTTCCCGGATTTCGTCGGGCAGCTGAACGGGCTCCTGCGGGAGGACATGCGGATCGGCGAAGACCTCCCGCCCGGGAAACTGTCCAACGAGCTGCGCATCTTCGCCCTCATCCGCCTCGGCGTCACCGAATCGGCCAAGATCGCCCAATTCCTGAAGAAATCCCCCTCCACCATCTATAATTACCGCGTAAAACTCCGGAACGCCGCCCTGTGCAACCGCGACGACTTCGAGAAGCGCCTGATGGAGATCGGCAATCCGGGATAGAATGTCATTCCAAACAAAACCAGATATGAAGAAAATCTTTGCACTTGTGGCGGCGTTCGTGGCCGCCGGCGCCCTCTGCCTGGCGCAAACCGAGCAATCCCAGGTCATCGAAAACGGCGGTACAGGCCCCTGGAAGTCCGTTGCCGTGGGGGATGCCTCCCTTCCCACGCACGTCATCTACCGTCCGGGCAACCTGAAGGCCTATGTCGAGGAGAACGGCAAGATTCCGGTCCTGCTGTATGCCAATGGCGCCTGCGCCAACAACAGCCTTGAAATGAGCCGCCTCCTGAGCGAGGTCGCTTCCTGGGGCTACATCGTCCTGGCGATCGGACCGTACGAGGCGATGCCGGACGACAAGTTCTACGCCCAGTGGAAGGGTGTCGTGCGCGGATGGTATCCGGAGACCAAGGAGTTTGCCATCATGGGCAACGGCGAGCGCCTGACGCCTTACACCGAGGAAGAACTCGCAGCCCGGGCTGCGGAGCGCGAAGCGGCGGAAAAAGCCGCTGCAGCTGCGGCCAAGAAGAACAAGAAGAAGGCGGCGGAACCCGCCCCGGCCCCGTTCCGCACCTATGCCCGCCAGTTGCTGGAGGCGCTGGACTGGCTCACCGACCAGAGCGCCAATGCGCAGAGCGAGTACTATCACCTGATCGACCTGGACAAGGTGGCCGCGATGGGTCAGTCCTGCGGCGGCGCCCAGGTGCTGGCTGTGGCGCACGACCCGCGCATCAAGACCTGCCTCATCTTCAACTCCGGCATCGGTGAAATGGCCATGAGCGGCGCTTCCAAGGAATCCCTCGCGAATCTCCACCAGCCGATGCTCTACCTGAACGGCGGCACGGCCGATGTGGCCTACGAGAATGCCAACGGCGACTATGGCCGCATCAAGGAACTCCCTGTCGTGAAGATTTCCACGCTGGACGGTCACCACGGCACCTACTACGAGACGCACGCGGGCGCCTATGCCGTCGCAGCACGCCTCTGGCTCAACTGGCAGCTCAAGGGACAGGTGGGAGATGCGGCGCTCTTCATGAACGACGAGTACGGAAAGTCCGTCCATCCCGACTGGACCTTCGACCGGAAGAACTGGTAGAGGCAGCCGGAGGGTTGGGAACCGAGCTACCCGCAACCGCCTCTAAATCAAGCTCTTACAAAACGACGAGTGCCAGACCTCAACTTTTCTCAGGGGGTCTGGCACCAATGTTTTTGTATGTTATTGAAAACCAGCGCGTTACAAAGAGGCCGGTTCCAAACCTCGGGAGAGGCTAACCGGGGACCCGGCCCTACCAGCTGATAGCGGGCTTGGTGAGGGCTTCGCGCAGCTGGTCGTCGTAACGGAGGCGGACCTTGATGCCGGCTTCCTGGAACCAGTAACGGACGGCGATCTCCTCTTCGATGAAGGGGATGATTTCGTCCTTCTTCAGCCGCAGGAAGGTCTCCTTGTCCATATCCAGGGACTTCTCCAGGGCGGCCAGTTCATCGGACATCGTTTCCGTAAGACCGTCTTCGTCCAGCGTCTTCTTCATCTCGTCGAAGAGGGCGCGGGCGGAGGAACGGTAGTCGAAAGTCTTGTCCTTCGCATAGGCGACGAAGTCGTCATAGGCGTCGAAATGGAAGTCCTCCACGGACGGAAGCGCCTCGTGTTCACGGACATACTTCATCGCGTACTGGTCCACGATACCGTTCAGGACGATGGAATAGGTCAGGCGGGAATACTTCCGGCCCTTCACCTCGTAGTCCGGGGTGATACCGCCGCCGTCGCGGACGGTGCGGCCGTGGGCGGTCTTGAATTCGTGCGTCAGGGAATCCGGAATGTGCCCTACGCTGCCGTCCTCGTTGCGGTGGCTGTAGTCAATGGCCTGCACGCAGCGTCCGGAAGGGGTGTAATACTTCGCCGTGGTGACTTTCAGCTGGCCGTCGTAGGGCAGCGGCCGGATGCTCTGCACCAGGCCCTTCCCGTAGGTACGGGTGCCGAGGATGGTGGCGCGGTCCAGGTCCTGGAGGGCACCGGACACGATTTCCGAAGCCGAAGCGGAACCGGAATCGACCAGCACGACGATCGGGATATTGAGATCGACCGGATCGGACGTGGTCTTGTACTCCTGGTCGGCCCCATGGGCGCGTCCCTTGGCCGTCACGACCACGGAGCCCTTGGGCACGAACAGGGAAACGATATTGACCGCCTCATGCATCAGGCCGCCGCCATTGCCGCGGAGGTCCAGCACCAGACGCTTCATCCCCTGGGCCTTCAAGGCGTTGTACCCGTCGCGGATGCCCTGCCCCACCCCGTCGGTGAACTTGGACAGGAGGATATAGCCGTCGCCATTGTCCAGCATCCCCACATACTCCACGGACGGTAGTGCGATGCGCTCGCGGGTAACGGTCACGTCAATGGTCTCGCCCGCCTTCCAGGTGTCGCCGCCGCGCAGCTTCTTCACGCGGAAAACCACCTGCGTCCCGGGCTTTCCCCGCATCTTGTCGGAACTTTCCTGGCTGGTGAGCCCATGGGTGGTTTCCCCGTTGATGGCCTCGATCTCGTCACCGCAGACCAGGCCGGCCTTCGCCGCCGGCGAGCCGGCATAGGGCTCGTTGATCTGGACGTTCCCGTTCACATCGGGCTTGTAGATAACGGCGCCGATGCCGCCGTACGTGTTGGACAGCATCATCCGGAAGTCTTCCTGCTCTTCCTCCGGGACATACACGGTATAGGGATCCAGCGCTTCCAGCATCGCGTCCACCCCTTCCCGCTCGATGCGGCCGACTTCGAGGGAATCGACATAGGAGCGGTTCAGTTCCTTGAGGATGGCATTATGGAGTTCGATCCACTTTCCGAGGGAGAAACTCTTGGACTGGGCCGATGCAGCGGCGGAAACGGTCAGCGCGAGGAGCGCCGCGAGGATATATCTTGTTTTGCTCATAATCGGGGACGGTTCGCCACAAAGGGCGTGCCAACGGGCAAAGTTACGAAAAAATGGAGTATCTTTGCGGCGTTAAAAGAAAGTGAATTGATGAAGATCGTTTTTGCGACCGGCAATCCCGGCAAGCTGCGCGAAGCCAGCGAGATCCTGGGGGAGGGTTTCGAACTCGTCACCCCTGCCGAAGCCGGCATTGAAGAAGACATTCCCGAGACTGGGAACACCTTGAGGGCCAATTCCTTGCAGAAGGCCCTGTACATCTTCGAAAAGACCGGCATGGACTGCTTTGCCGATGACACCGGCCTGGAGGTCGAGATCCTCGGCGGCGAGCCCGGTGTCCATACCGCCCGCTACGGCGGCCCCCAGAAGAACCCGGACGACAACATCCGGAAACTCCTTACCGAAATGGCCCGCCGGGAGCAGGAGGCTTCCGTCCTCCACGAGTACGGCTTCGCGATGCCGCACGCGACCCGCCGCGCCCGTTTCCGTACCTCCGTCACCCTCATCCTTAACGGCGAGAAGCATTTCTTCGACGGCATCATGGAAGGCCGCATCGCCCGCGAGAAAGCCGGCAAGGGCGGCTTCGGCTACGACCCCGTCTTCATCCCGGACGGATACGACGTCACCGCCGCCGAAATCACGGAGGAGCAGAAAAACGCCATCTCCCACCGCGGCAAGGCCCTCCGGGCCATGGCCGACTTCCTGAAAGAGAGACGATAATGGAAGGGATGAGGGTGGCCACAGGTTTTGGGAACACACCCTCACCCCTTCTGAGCATCCACAAACCATGACGGAGAACATCGAGGCCATCGTGCTGGGACATACGAAGTTCGGGGAGAACTCAGTCGTGGTGCACACGCTGTCGGAAGCGTATGGACGGCGGGGGTTTCTCGTCCGGATCGGCCGGAAGGCCGGGATGGCCCTGCTGCTGCCGATGAACATCCTCGAAATGGACATCGTCCCGAATCCGAAATCGACCCTGTGGTCGGCCCGGAACCTGAGCGCGAAGGATCCCCTGAACGGCATCCGGAACAACCTGTACAAGAATACGATCAGCCTGTTCCTGTCGGAGGTGCTGCTGCGCACCGTCCGGGACGGGCAGACGGAGGACGGCCTGTATCCCTGGTGCGTCCGGAGCATCCTCACCCTGGACGGCCTCCAGACGGATTTCTCCAACTTCCACATCCGGTTCCTGCTGGAACTGGCCGGTGCCCTGGGCTTCAGCCCCACCTTCGAGGACGTCGCGCCCTTCGCGGAAAAGCACCTGGCGCAGCTCAAACCCTTCCTGACCGCCTCCTTCACCGAGACGATGCTCCTTCCCCTGCGCGGCGAGGACCGGAATTCCCTCTGCGAAGACCTCCTGCGCTACCTGGAATACCACACCGAATCCTCCATCCGCGTCCAGTCGCTCGCCGTCCTGCGGGAAGTGTTCGCGTGACGGGATACACCCGTTTGCCGGCATACCCGCCCGGCGCTTAAAATTCTTTACCCTTTTCGCGGTTTTTCGTACAGAATTGTTATCTTTGATGCCCGATAACACTGAAGTAACCGCATCGACATGTACAAAATCACGGAGCATCCCATCCTTTCCGTTCCGGAGGAGAATCTGCATTCGTTTATTTATGAGGGAAACACGGTCACGGGCCAGAAGGGCCAGACCATCGCCGCCGCCCTGCACCAGGCAGGCTTTCCCGTCCATCATCATAGCCTGAAAGACCGCAACCGCACCATGGAGTGCGGCATCGGCAAGTGCGGCGCCTGCGAAATGGTCGTGGACGGCCATATCCGCCGTATCTGCATCACGAAAGTGGACGGCGTGAAGGAGGTGCACCGCGCCTCCGCCGACAGCTTCGCCGAAGTGAAGACCGCCGCGGACGAGGCCCCGAAGAAGGTATACAAGACCACCGTCGCCATCATCGGCGCGGGCCCGGCCGGCCTCGCCGTCCGCGAGGAACTCCGGAAGGCCGGGGTGGACAACCTCGTCATCGACAACAACAGCGCCATCGGCGGCCAGTTCCGTATGCAGACCCACCAGTTCTTCTTCTTCGAGAAGGAGCGCAAATTCGGCGGCATGCGCGGCTTCGACATCGCCGAAACCCTCGCCGGAGACTCCCGGGAAGGCATCCTCCTGGACAGCGTCGTCTGGGACATCCTGGAAGGGAAGCGCCTGGCCGTCAAGAATGTAGCCACCCAGGAAATCTTTTATGTCGATGCCGACCAGCTCGTCGTCGCCGCCGGGGCCCTCCCCTTCATGCCCGCCTTCAAGAACGATGACCTGCCCGGCGTGTACACCGCCGCCGTCGTGCAGCGGATGATGAACACGGAGTTCACCCTCCTCGGAAAGAACATCCTCACCGTGGGCGCCGGCAACATCGGCTACCTCACCTCCTACCAGGCGATGCAGGCCGGGGCGAAGGTCAAGGCCATCATCGAGGCCATGCCCCGCGAGGGCGGTTTCCCCGTCCAGGCCAACCGCGTCCGGAGGCTGGGCATCCCCATCCTCACGGCCTACACCCTCGTGGAAGCCATCCCGAACGAGGACCGCACCGGCATCGTGGGCGCCGTGATCGCCAAATGCGAGAACTTCAAGCCCATCCCGGGCACGGAAGTCCGCATCGACGGAATCGACTGCATCAACATCTGCACGGGCCTGCTGCCCGACAGCCAGCTGCTCCGCAAGGGGGCCGAGGTCTTCGGCCGCGCCTGCCACGGGGTGGGCGACGCCGTCCGGATCGGCGAGGGCACCTCGGCGGTGCTCCGGGGCCGCCAGTGCGCCTATGAAGTGATGATGGAACTGGGCAAGCGGGTCGATTACAACACCTACCTGACCCTCTCCAAGGACTATATTGACTCCCAGCAGCGGCCAACCCGCGTCCTGGAAGAACCCCGGAAGCCCTCCCCCGAACGGATGGCGGCCAAGGGGTTCGTGATCGCCGACTGCTTGTACGGATTCGCCTGCAACCCCTGCTCCTTCTCCTGCAAGCAGGGCGCCATTACCAAGAGTTCCACCTCCGTCACCCCGGTCATCGACTACGACAAGTGCATCGGGTGCATGGAGTGCGTCTCGCAGTGCCCGGGCCTGGCCATCTTCGGCTACCGGACCGACCGGAACCAGCTCTTCCTCCCGCTGGAATTCAACCTCCCGGAAGGCGCGAAGGAAGTGTTCCTGGTCGATGACAACGGAAAGAAGGTGGGCGAAGGTGAAATCGAGCGCGTGATGCGCAAGCCCGGCAAGACCCATATCGCCGTCATCAAGGCCACCCGCCTCGAAGGCGACCTGACCGACGCGCACGGCTTTATCCTGAAGGAAAACTATCCGGAGCCGCTGGAAATGAAACCTTGCAGCGCCGATCCTTCCCAGACCTATGTCTGCCATTGCGAAGACGTGAGCCTCAGCGAGTTGCTGGAGACCCTGAAGGGTCGTACCAGCATCACCGCGCAGGAACTCAAGCACATCACCCGCCTCGGCATGGGTCCGTGCCGCGGTTCCCGCTGCCTCCCCCGCGCCAAGCAGGTCCTCCGTGCCCACGGCATCGAGGTCACCGGCGAGTTTACCCCGCGCGGACCGATGGCGAACCTCGTGGAAATCGGCAACGTCTGCAACATCCAGGGGGCCCATACGCTCGTAACCTCACCGCAGTTCTCCGAGGCGGAAACCGAAGAGGTGGGCGCCTTCGTCGCCGGCGGCGGCATGGCGGGCTCCGCCCTGTTCCGCTACCTGTCGGAGGCCGGGTTGAAGCCGGTCCTCGTGAACAAGGAACACGGCAGTTCCTGGCGCTGCATCGCAGGCGGCCGTCCGGCCTTCTCCGTCCCTGCCCTCGCGGAAATCGCCAATGGGAACCTCCAGATTTTCAGGGAATTGCAAGCTACGCACGACATCGACTTCAAGATGACGCGGTATGTGAACTTCGTCCACGATGAAGCCACCTACCGGAGCCTGGACGCCTCCCGCGCCTGGTCCGACGCCTATATGGTGGAGAAGAAGGACTTCGCCCGCGAGATTTCCCCGTACATCAATCCGGACCTGGACCTGTACACCCACGCCCTGATCTCCAACGACTGCTGGCAGGCCAGTCCGGGCAAGACCATCGACCTCGTGCGCCAGACCGGCATTGCCCGGGGCGGTCGCGTCCTGGAGGACACGGAACTGGTCGATGTCGCGAAAACGGGTGATACCTACCTCGTTACGGTCAAGACGCCGGACGGACGGTACCGCCGGTTCAAGACGGCTGTCTTCGTGAACGCCCTGGGTGCCGGTGCGGAGAAGTTCGCCCGGATGCTGGGCCTCCCGACCGGCCTCTTCCCGGTCCGCCACCAGGCGTTCATCACCAAGCGCCTCCCGCTCATCGGAAAGGACGGCGATTCGCTGGACATGCTCATCGACCGCCGCCACTACAAGGGCTTTTCCGCCGTGTACGGCCAGCAGCTGGCCTCCACCGGCCAGATCATCGGCTGCGCCTCCCCCGCCTCGGATGCTTCCGAAGCCGCGAAGAACCTGAAGGTCAATACGCAAGCCTTCCTGGAAATCGTGACAGAAGTCTTCACGGAATGGATTCCGCAGCTGAAGGGCATGAGCCTCCAGGCCACCTGGTGCGGCTACTACACGGAACCCCGGTACATCGTGGACCCGGCCGCCGGCCTGTTCGTGGGTATGCGCGGGCACGGCTTCATGCTCTCGCAGTACATCGCGAAACTCTATGTGGACACCCTCCTCGGCCGTCCCGTCCCCGCCTTCTTCGCCGATCTCGGCCTCGCCGGTTCCGGCCTGAGCGAGAACGCGTTCAAATAGGCCGCCCGCCGGACGGCCGGATTCTTGCCGAAGCGCCGATTATTGCCTATCTTTGCATATTAATGCAAACGATATGAGCAAAAGAAGAAGAAACGGCGGAAGGACCGCCGCACCGAAGGGAAGGAAAAAGAAGGTCCGGATCATCCCCGAGTATGTGGGAACGGCCATCATGTCCCGGGAAGGATTCGTGTTCGTGCGGATCGAGGGACAGGAAGAAGACGTCTATGTAAAAGCCTCCAAGACCCGCGGCGCCCTGCACGGGGATACCGTCCGCGTGGCCGTCACGCAGGAAAAGGAAGGAAGCGCCAAACGGCGCAGCGGCGAGATTATCGCCGTCCTGGAGCGGTCCACGAAACCCTTCGTGGGCATTCTCCACATCGTCGGACAGCAGGCCTGGGTGCTGATGTCCTCCAAGACGATGCCTTATGACATCTCGGTACCCATCCCGGAAGGCGGCGTGCGCGGCATGAAGGTCGCGGCCGTCGTGGACGGTTGGGAGCGGGGCGAAACGGGCCCGCACGGCCATGTCGTGGACGTGTTGGGCATGCCCGGCGAGAACGATACCGAGATGCACGCCATCCTGGCGGAATTCGGCCTCCCGTACAAGTTCGAAAAGGCCGTGGAGGACGCTGCCGACCTGATTTCTGACGAGATCACGGACAAGGACCGCGCCGGTCGCCGTGACTTCCGGAACACGCTCACTTTCACCATCGACCCCACCGATGCCAAGGACTTCGACGACGCGCTGTCGTTCCGGAAACTCGACAACGGCAACTACGAGGTGGGTGTCCATATCGCCGATGTCACCTACTACGTGCGGCCGGGAACGCCGGTGGACGCCGAGGCCCAGAAACGCGGAACCTCCGTCTATCTGGTGGACCGGACCGTGCCCATGCTGCCGGAGAAACTGTCCAACAAGCTATGCTCCCTGCGCCCGCACGAGGAGAAGCTCACCTTCTCCGCCGTATTCGAAATCACCCCGCTGGCCAAGGTCATCAACCCCTGGTTCGGCCGGACGATGATCGTCTCCGACTACCGGTTCGACTACGAGAACGCCCAGGCCATCATCGAGGCGGGCGACGAGGCCATGACCCGGGCCTTCGGGGAAGGCACCGAGTGCGGCATCGTCCCGGATGCGGTGAAGGAAGCCGTCCTCATCCTCAACAAACTGGCCCTCAAACTCCGCAAGAAGCGCTTCGCGGCCGGCGCCGTGAATTTCGATCGGCCTGAGATGAAGGTCGAGGTCGATGAAAACGGCAAGCCCGTGGGCGTCCACCAGAAGTTCTCGAAAGAGGCCAACTGGCTCATCGAGGAGTTCATGCTCCTGGCCAACCGCTCCGTGGCGGAGTTCGTCGCCACCGGCGGGAAGATGGGCGGCAAGGCGCTGAAGGCCCCCAAGACCTTCGTCTACCGCGTCCATGACGAACCCAACATGGAAAAGCTCAGCGGCCTCCGCGAGTTCGCCGGGAACCTGGGCTTCAAGATGGGGCCCATCGATAACGGAAAGGATATCGCGCTGTCCCTGAACAGCTTACTCTCCGACGCGAAGGAGAAGCCGGAGCTGGGCGCCATCCAGATCCTCGCCCTCCGTTCCATGGCCAAGGCCTGCTACAGTACCGACAACATCGGCCATTACGGCCTCGCCTTCCGGTTCTATACGCACTTCACTTCCCCGATCCGCCGCTATCCGGACGTGATGGTCCACCGCCTGCTGGCGATGTATCTCCGCGGGGCCGATTCCCAGTCCCTGGACTACTACACCGAGCAGTGCAAGCACGCTTCCGAACGCGAAGTCGTCGCCGCCGAAGCCGAACGCGAGAGCATCAAGTACAAACTCGTGGAATTCATGGAGGACAAGGTGGGCCAGGAGTTCGACGGCCACGTGTCCGGCGTCACCCAGTGGGGCATCTACGTGGAGATCGAGCCCACCAAGATCGAGGGCATGATTCCCTACCGGACCATCAAGTCCGAATTCTACGACTTCGACGAGGAGCACTACCGGGCCGTCGGCCGCCGGCATCACTCCGTCATCAAGCTCGGCGACC
>Ga0310690_10001170_pt1 | contig 48462 bp, 42 predicted proteins | sample AusTroGonzalo_MG_2_FD_207661 | JGI IMG/M metagenome (GOLD analysis project Ga0310690, IMG submission 207661) | Bovine rumen microbial communities from tropical cattle in Woodstock, Queensland, Australia - Gonzalo_04 (v2) (version 2) | ecosystem: Host-associated > Mammals > Digestive system >... | reverse complement strand
TTCGACGCTATGGAAGAAGAGAAGGGCTGGATCGAGTACAAGAACATCCCGACTATGTTGGCTCCGGGTCTTGAAGAGGCTGAACTCGGCGCTTTGGATACCGTTAACTTCGTATTTACTCCGAGCGAGGTGAACGCTTATGATCCGGAAACTGGTCATGGTCTGTTCGCTGTTATCGTTGGTAAGTATGTTGAGCCGGTTGAGCCGATCGTAGAAGACTGGGCTGAGATCTTGTTCGTAGAGCCTGTTGCTGCAGCAGATTTGGCTCCGGATGCTACATTCAGTCTCCTTGGCAGCGCATTCTCTGTATCTATTACTGATACCGACGACAAGTTGTCAATTGACGAGAACAGCGCTCACTTCGGTACAGTTGAGGATAATACGACTTACACGCATCGTCTGAAGACTGGCGGTAAGAGCAGTTCTAAGAACAACATTGCTATCAATATCCCGGCAGACGGTAAGCTCCGCATTGCTGTCCGCACAGGTAGCAACAGTGCTACGGATCGCAACTTGGTACTGACCCAAGAAGGTGTTGAACTCTACAACAAGGTTGTTCAAGAGGCTGACGCTACTGTTATTCCTGGCGAAGAGGGTGCTCCGGATACGAAGATCTATCCGTACATCGTTGTTGAGGTTAAGAAGGGTATTGTAAATGTAACTTACCCGACCGGCAGTCTCAACTTCTATGCATTCGCATTCGCAGGTGAGGAAGAGCCGATTGAGCCGGTATTGGCTGACGGATTCTATCTGATCGGTCAGAACGGCTGGAATATTGAGTCGATTGAAGCAAGCGATCTGTTCGAGAAGAATCCGGAGGTAGAAGGCGAGTTCCTGCTGCAAACCGAATTGATCGAAGGTCAAGGCATCAAGGTGGTAGAGGTAGTAAACGACGCTATCGTAGCTTGGTATCCTGATGGATTCGGCAACGAGTACGTTGTTGACGCTAACCACGCAGCAGATGTGAAGACGATCTACTTCCGTCCGGATGCACAAGGCGGTGAAGGCTGGTACTTAGGTCTCATCTTCATCGAGGAGAACGATCCGCAAGGTCTCTTCGGCATCGACGCAGAGGGCAAGGCTGTTAAGGTAATGATGAACGGTCAGTTCATGATCATCAAGAACGGCAAGGCTTACAATGCTACCGGTGCTCTGGTAAAATAAACGATTGAGAAATCGAATTGTCAGAGGGTGCGCTGAAAGGCGCATCCTCTTTTTTATGTCGCAAATAAAAAACTCTATTTTGCAAAATCCTGAAAATCGCAAAATAAAATGGATTTTATTTGGTCAATTGGATTTTTTTTTGTAATTTTGCACGCTAATTTGGTTTATTATGCGCTGATGCGCAAAAAAATATATTATTTAAGGTATGCAAAATATACGGAATATAGCCATCATTGCACACGTCGATCACGGCAAGACTACGCTGGTCGATAAAATGCTGTACACCGCCAATTTGTTCCGCGAGAACGAGAATAAAGGCGAATTGATCCTGGATAACAACGATCTGGAGCGCGAGAGAGGTATCACCATCCTTGCGAAGAACGTGGCGATTGACTACAAGGGGACGAAGATCAATATCATTGACACTCCGGGGCACGCCGATTTCGGTGGTGAGGTAGAGCGTGTGCTGAACATGGCAGACGGTGTATTGCTGCTCGTTGATGCTTTTGAGGGTGCGATGCCGCAGACACGATTTGTATTGCAGAAGGCACTCGAATTGGGTCTGAAGCCTATCGTGGTGATCAATAAAGTGGACAAGCTGAACTGCCGTCCCGACGAGGTACAGGAAGAGGTGTTCGACCTCATGTGCAACCTCAATGCGACAGACGACCAGCTGGATTTCCAGACGCTGTACGGTTCTGCCAAGCAAGGCTGGATGAGTACCGACTGGAAGAAGCCGACGACCGACCTCACCGACCTCATGGACGCTATTATCGAGTATATCCCTGCGCCGCAAGAGAACCCGGGCACACCGCAGATGCTTGTCACTTCGCTGGACTACAACTCGTACGTCGGCCGTATTGCCATCGGTCGTGTACACCGCGGTGAGTTCAAAGACGGACAAGCCGTGACGCTGGCGAAGAAAGACGGCACAATGGTGAAGACCAAGATCAAAGAGCTACATACCTTCTCCGGCATGGGGCATATAAAGACCGACATCGTCAAGAACGGCGACATATGCGCCATGATCGGTATTGACGGTTTTGAGATCGGCGATACGATCTGCGACGCAGAGGCTCCCGAGGCACTCAAGCCGATTGCTATCGACGAACCGACGATGAGTATGACCTTCTGCATTAACGATAGCCCGTTCTTCGGGCAAGACGGTAAGTTCGTCACCAGCCGACATATCCAGGATCGTTTGAACAAAGAGCTGGAGAAAAACCTGGCATTGCGCGTGGAGAAAGGCGCAGAAGAGAGCAGTTGGCGCGTGTATGGCCGTGGTGTACTGCACTTGAGCGTACTCATTGAGACCATGCGTCGCGAGGGATATGAGCTGCAAGTGGGTCAACCGCAGGTCATCATCAAAGAGATCGACGGTGTCAAATGCGAACCGGTAGAGAGCCTGACGGTGAACACACCGGAAGAGTGCTCGGGAAAGATCATCGAGTTCGTGAGTACACACAAAGGCGAGATGACCAAGATGGAGATGGTAAACGACCGTGTACATCTCGAATTCACGATCCCGAGCCGCGGTATCATGGGTATGCGTACTTACGTGATGAACGTATCGGCAGGTGAGGCGATCATGGCGCACCGCTTTCTGGAGTACCAGCCGTGGAAAGGCGAGATCGTGAAGCGTAATAACGGTTCGCTCATCGCCATGGAAGCCGGTACCGCCTATGCGTACGCGCTGGACAAGCTGCAAGACCGCGGTAAGTTCTTCATCGATCCGCAGGAAGAGGTATATGCCGGTCAGGTAGTAGGCGAGAACGCGAAAGAAGGCGATATCGTCATCAACGTCACCAAATCAAAGAAGCTCACTAACATGCGCTCCAAATCGGCAGACGACAAGGCCGTTCTTCCGCCGCCGGTACGTATGTCCCTCGAAGAGGCACTCGAGTACATCAAAGAAGATGAGTACGTAGAGGTAACTCCGCACGCCATGCGAATCCGTAAAATCATCCTCGATGAACTGGAGCGCAAACGCGCCGGACGCGCTTAATTGACGATTTAACGATTGACGAGGTACAAGTTATTGACGATTGAAAAATATTGTCCAATTGTCAGCAGCGTAAATCGTCAATTAAACAAAATCGTAAATAAATCGTAAATCGTAAATGTGTAAATCGTAAATAGAATAATTATGCAAATTGAACAAACTGAATTGAAAGACCTGAAAGCAGTCGTAACGCTGACCATTGAGCCGGCTGACTATCAGGAGGAAGTTGCCAAGCAACTCAAAGAAGTGCGCCACAAAGCACAAATGCCGGGATTCCGTCCGGGAATGGTACCGGCAGGGCTGGTAAAGAAAATGTACGGCAAAGGCATTCTGGCTGACGTACTGAACAAGAAAGTAGGCGAAGGCTTGCAGAAACATATCGAGGACAACAAACTGAACATCCTCGGTGATCCGCTGCCCAACGCAGAGCAGGGTCATGTAGATCTCGACCACGAGGAGACCTTTACGTTCGCTTTCGACATCGCTGTAGCACCGGAGTTCGACGCCAAACTGAACGGCAAGAACAAACTGCCGGAATACACAATCGAGGCAACCGACGAGATGATCAACAAGCAAATCGAGGCCTATACTAACCGCTTCGGCGAGTATATCCCCGAGGACAAAGAGAAAGGCACAAAGGCAGAAGTAAAGCCTTGCGCGGTTGATGCAGAGTTGTTCGCTAAAGTGTATGGTCCGGAGGCTCCGAAAGATGAGGCAGGTTTCCGCGCACGTATCAAAGAGGACATCGTTCGCAGCCTGGCAGAAGAGACCAAATACCGCTTCGGCATCGACGTAAAAGCCGCTGTTATGAAAAAGATGGAGAAAGTGGAATTCCCTGTTGACTTCCTCAAGCGCTGGGTACTCGAGACAAACGAAAAAATGACCCAAGAAGAGCTCGACAAGGACTTCGACAAGATGCTCGACGAACTCAAATGGCATCTCGCTAAAGACCAGTTGATGAAAGAGTACAACATCAACGTGGAGAAAGAGGAAGTGGAGAACTTCGCTAAACGTATCGCCAAGATGCAGTTCATGCAGTACGGTCTGATGAACGTAGAGGACGAGATGCTCGCTAACTACGCGCAAGAGATGCTCAAGCAGGAGAACCAACTGCGCGGTATCGTGGAGCGTCTGGTAGAAGACAAGATCAATGAGGCAGTCAAAGGTATCGTCAAAGTAGAACCGAAGACGGTTTCGCAAGAGGACTTCGACAAACTATTCAAATAAACCAATATTGGTTTATGACAAGAATCCATTTCATAGCTATTGGCGGGGCGGCAATGCACAATTTGGCATTGGCCGTTGCCTCCAAAGCGGGGTACCAAGTGACCGGCTCGGATGATGAGATCTTCGAGCCCGCCCTGTCCCACCTGCGTGACGCAGGTTTGCTGCCCGACGAAATCGGCTGGCATCCCGAACGTATCACGCCGGACATAGACGCTATTATATTAGGAATGCACGCGCGCGAGGACAACCCCGAACTGGTAAAAGCACGCGAGCTGGGTATCAAAATCTACTCGTTCCCCGAGTACCTCTATGAGCAGACGAAAGACAAGATCCGTATTGTGGTAGGCGGTTCTCACGGCAAGACCACCACCACCTCGATGATTCTCTATGTGCTCAACCGTCTCGGCATCGAAGCCGACTACATGGTGGGCGCACAGATAGAAGGGTTCGAGCGAATGGTACGCCTCAGCGACACCGCCAAGTACGCGGTCTTTGAGGGAGATGAGTATCTTACTTCCCCACTCGACCTGCGCTCCAAATTCCTATGGTATCACCCGCACGTAGCTATCCTGACGGGCATCGCGTGGGATCACATCAATGTCTTCCCCACCTTCCCGCAGTACGTGGACACCTTCCGTCAGTTCGTGCATTCGATTGAGCCGGATGGATCGTTCATCTATTACAAAGGTGATGAGAATTTAAAGCAAATCGCCGACGAGGAAATCGTAAATCGTAAATCGTCAAATCGTAAATTGCATGTAGTGCCCTACGACGCCTACGAAGGCTCCGTGCCCATGCAAGTCTTCGGACGACATAACATGCAAAACCTGCAAGCCGCTATGTTGGCATGTCATTGCATCGGGGTCGCACCCGATGATTTCTACCGCGAGATAGCGTCGTTCACCGGAGCTTCTAACCGTTTGGAGAAGATCTGCGAAACCGATGACAGCGTAGCCTACAAAGACTTCGCGCACAGTCCGAGTAAGCTTAAAGCGACGATCAATGCCGTGCGCGAACGTTATCCGGAGAAGAAACTTGTAGCTTGCATGGAGTTGCACACATTCAGCAGCCTCATGGCGGATTTTCTCCCGCAATACAAAGACTGTATGGCAGAAGCTGACATCGCGTACGTCTACTTCAACCCAAAAGTCATTGAACATAAACGCCTCACTCCCATCACCAAAGAAGAGGTACGCGACGCTTTTGGCACGAACAATGTTGAGGTATTTACCGAGAGCGAGGTGCTGCAAGAGCAATTACGCCGCCTCGACTACCACAACACCGCCCTGCTGATGATGTCCAGCGGTACATTCGACGGCGTGAATGTGAAGGAGTTCGCAAACGAACTATTGAAAATTTGACATTTAAAATTTGAAATATATAGATGTTTACATCTAGTATTAGTTCACTTATTTACTAACAAAAAAGATTATGAACATGAAGAAATTTACTTCTATTTTCTGCGCTCTGATGATTGCAATGAGCGCAAGTGCGATGGGCAGCGATGCACGCTCCATCGAGATGAAACATCGTCAGCACATGATGCGCGAAGCGATGGTTCGCAACAACGGTCAAATGCCGACTCAGGTAAAAGCTCCGCAGCAGAAAGCAGAGACGTACAACCTGACTATCGCAGACAAACCGTATGTATCAAGCAATGATTACGGCACACCGCAGGTGTACATCAGCATGACAGCTGAAGAGAACTATGGTATCACCATTTACATCAACGGTATTCTGGAGATGGTAAACGGTCAGACCTACACCTATGCCGACATGGATCCGTGGTGTTCGATAGGAAACTACAACACCTATCAGTACTCCGGTCTGAGCGATGCAGCTATCACATGGACTAAGGATGCAGAAGGCCTGGAGCGCTATGAGGGTTTTGTAAGCGATACCTTAGGTAACACCTACAATTTCCTCTATCAAGAGAAGAAATTTGAGCCGACAGGTGACACCATTCAGGTTCGCTTCTCTCGCGTAGGTAGTTTTGAGTTCAGCACATGGAATGGTTACTGGAGCGTAAACGGCTATGACAACTATGGTTCTGGCAACCCGTACAGCGTTTATTTCGCGCTGAACACCGGCAGCGATTCGATCATCGCAGGTCATTACACCGAGGCTGATTTCGCTGAGCCGGATTACAACCACATCTATGTGAACCAAGAGGGCAAACCGTCGAAGGACTACCATTTCCTGACCGCTACTATCGATATTATCGAGCGTAACGACAGTTTGCTGCTCTACGCGTACGCATTGGCAGAGGACGGAAACGTATATGACATCTACATCTACTATTCCGATCCGAAACCTATTTATCACCGCAACATCGCTGCCAGCATGACGGTTGACACCACCGGTTTGCAGTGGGGTTCGGTTGGCTTTAAGGCAGCAAACGCAGAGTTTGAAGTAAGCATCAGCGCTTGGGTTACTAGCGGAGAGGATTACCACATGACATATGACTACGGAGATTGCTACCCGAGTATCTATGACTTGACAGACAGCACGTATATCCAGCTCTTCAGCGGTGAAATGACTATCGCAAAAGGCGAGAACGGCGATATCCTGACCGCTAAATTCTTGGGTTGGAACAATACCGAGTATGAGCTCTATCTGACCGAAGGCAAGCCGGAGAAGACCCGCGATGAGGTAATTATGATGACAGAGCCGGGTGAGGCAGGTATCTATCTCTATGAGAATCCGAATAAGTTCGTCATCTGGGGTTGCAATGCGGATAGCAGCCGCGTCGTATCGATCTCTGTATTCTCTGACGCAGTCACCGGTGTTTACACGATCGATAGCATCGACCTGTACAACAGTTATGTGGCTTACGACATGAATGAGAGGGGCTATATTAAGGATAAGTTCAGCTTCCTGGACGCTAGCATCTCCGTTCAGTATGATGCAGAGACCGGAGAAGCAGTGCTGGCTGGTACCATCTTGGCACAATCGGACTACCACGCTTCGGATGTACCTGAGTTCACTCTGCTCATCAAGGCTCAGCCGGCTCATCCGCATCTCGATTTCGATACCGACAATGCTGATTTCGAGGCTGAATATGCTGATTATGAAGTAATAGCTGAGGACTACGAAGGCGGTTTTGTTATCCTTCAAGCAGAGAACGAGACTTCCATGACCATGCTCGCATTCTTCGTAGCAGAAGGTGACAGCACCTTTACTGCCGGCACCTACACCTGCTCGCTCAAGGGTGAGCCGATGACGGTTTACACCGGTAGCTGCGACGGTCAGAGTGTATATCCTTCGTTCTTCATGGATAAGAACACCTATGACATCTGGTTCCCGTACGCAGGTAATGCAACCGTAGATGAGGAAGGCGTAATCGTATTTGACGCACTCAACTCCTACGACCGCACCATCAAGGTAACACTCAACCCGAAGAAACCGGAGGGCATTGAGAACGTAGAGAAAGATGCTACGAACGCTGCTAAGCGTCTGGAGAACGGCCTGCTCATCATCGAGAAGAACGGCGTGAAGTACAACGTAATCGGTAATGTAATCAAATAATAAGTACTTTTTCAGAAAAAAATGGCACTTGCACTTGCGAGTGTCATTTTTTTTTAGTAATTTTGCACGCAAAATTAAAATCAAACTATTATGAGACATATCACTACACTTTTATGTGCACTGATGATGCTAACGGGTATGCATGCCATGGCTGAGACGCATACTATTGTTGCAGCGGACTACAGCGTTCGCCCTGATGCCGCTAACCATGCCATATTCTACTCTCTGACGGAAGCCAATTATGGCAAGTCATTCAATTTCTACATTTACATCGCGGAAGACAAACATGACATCGAATGGGGTAAGACCTACACGATGGACGACATGAACTCCTACTACTGCTATTGGCAGGAAGATGCGTTAACGGCATTCAGCATCATAGAGGCTTCGTTTGCCAAGACCAAAGGCGAAGGTTATGCTACGAATTTTACGGCGCATGTATTAGATTCGGAGGGCGAGGAATTCGACATCAGTTATACCGAAGATCCGCTAATCTTGACCAGCGACACCGTGCGCGTGACATTCGAAAAGCCCGCTTGGATTGAACATAATACAGACGGCACCTGGCAAATAGAAGCCGGTAACGACACGATCAGCGGTCGCGTGCAGTACTACAGCAACGACGAGGAATCGTGCGCAGGTACCTTTGAGGGCGATGATATCTACTTGATTTCCTGCTATATGAATGTATTCACAGGTGAGTATGAGTATGGTGTACCCATCTATGAACGCGTATTCGCTAAAGACGCGTCTGCACAGGTGACAGAAGACGAGAAGCGCATCGATGCACATGCCGTACTCGTTGGCGAAGACGGTGTGGTGTATGACATGACGATGGCTTTTGTTAAGCCGGAGGTAGAAGATCACGTCACCATCACCTCGGATAGCCTGCTCATAGAGACCTGGGGATATGACATGTTCGGTACGATACAGATGAGTGCATCGGACGACAAACACAAAGTGATCTTCTGGTTTGAACCTTATGGCTTGGATTCCCTCATAGCCGGTACGTACACTGTAGGTGAAAGGCAATTGGACGGATGGGTAATCAACCTTGAGACTGGAGCAGAATCATCGCTGTACAGCGGTAGTATCATTGTAGCGTACGACGACGAAGCCTACAGCGTGGAAGGTGCGTTCCTATGCAAAAACGGCGTGGAATATACCCTGCATCTGAGTATCGCCAAACCGGGTCCGACGCGCGAAGAGACGATCGTTTTCGCACGTATCCCGATGACTATTGATCAGGACGGCTGGGGTGCATACGGCGAGAGTGCTGACCATACGAAGTTCATCTCTATTTGCTCACCTTCGACAACTGTTGCCGGTACCTATACCGAAGAAGACCTGATCGCTGACTACTGCTTCGTAACGACAAACATCGCCGCAGACGGTTCGACAAATCAGTACTTCACCATGAAAGAGGCCAATTTAACCGCCACATTCAACACCACGGATAGCGTGGCGCACATCACGGGCACAATGTTCTGCTTCAACACGCAGAACCCCAACGACCGTCCAGTCTTCACCATCGATGTGACGACCGCTATGAGCACTCCTTTCTTTGAAGACGATACAGAAGCTTTCTCGGCAGAGTTTGCTACGTACGAAATCAATGACCTGATGGTAGAAGATGTAGGCTCCGTATTGGTAGAAGCTCGCAATGATGAGGACGGTGCATTTGTTGCCTTGCAGCTATTTGTAGCGGAAGGAGCTACCACACTCTCCGCAGGCACATTCCCCATCAGTTATTCGGAAGCACCGCAGACTGCACTCGCCAGCCGAGGTCAATACGCCACATACGCTACCTACTCGATCGCCGGCTTCGCCAACGAGAATAATGAATACTCTCGTATATGGTTCCTTGTTTCGGGTGATGTAACCATCCGTGAGAACGGGACTATCCTCGTGGAAGCACTCAACTCAAATGGCAAGGCTGTACACTGCACATTATATAACAGAGCTGAAGGCATCGAGGATGTAACCAAAGAAAAAGAAAGTGTGAAGGGACAGAAACGATTAGAAGAAGGTATTCTGTTCATCGAGCACAACGGAAGAATATATAACGCGCAAGGCGCACAAATCAAATAAAACAATGAAACAATTAGCATTTATCCTATGTGCGCTGATGGCATTTATCGGCGCACAAGCCGCTGAAACAGCGGAACCCAAGACGTACGACCTCACAATTTGCAAGTATGAGTCCGAATTCTTTGAGGCCGATAATGATGTTTACATGACGCTATACACCGAGGACAATGTGGTCACCATACGTGTGGACATCATTGTAGAGGAAGGACAGCAGTACTTCACAAACGGCAAGACCTACACATGGGACGACATGCTGCAGAAATACTGCAACGCCTATGTGTCCGCCGACTTCCAACATTACCAATTTGCGGATGCGACTTTTACATGGCATTTGGACGAGTTGGGGCTGGAGCACATGGCTGGATCCGGTATCGACTCGTTGGGCAACATCTATAATTTCCACTACGACGTACTGCCGTATATTCCTACCGGCGACACGATTGATGTGACCATCCCGCAGCCGATGCGGTTGGAGCATTCGGATAATTGGTATTTCACCGGCAGTAATGACGAGTATTCCGTGCTGCTGGCGCTTGTCAACGACGGGGCTTCACCTGTGGGTCACTACACCAATGAGAATATTGACATGGATTTCTCCTATATCGAAGTATCGTTTGGCGGAGGCGAGTATGAGTATTTCTCGTTCCACGATGCGGAGATTGATATCACTGAGGCAGAAGACGATACGCTCAAGATAGAGGCCCTCATCGCTGCGCTGGACACCAACGTATACCGTTTGCACGCCTTCTATCTGGCACCCAAGCCGACGGTTAAGAAGAACATTGAGGCGAAAAACCTCTATATCAACACCGATTATCTGTACGGCATGATCGGGGCGTTCCAAGTGGAAGCGTCCAATGACACGCATTACATCAAATTCGCCTTCTCTCCGATGTCGGATGATCTGAATGTATATGATACCTACTCGATCTCGAATGTATCACCCAATTTGGGATACGTGACGGATTATCTCGATCCATCGGAAGAGTATTCCGAGATCTATGAAGGTACCGTTACCATCTCGAAGACGGAGAACGGCGCTGTAGTAACCGGTACGATTCTATGCTACAACAACACCGAGTACACGCTCAATCTGTACTACGCAGTGCCCGAAAAGACGCATGAGGAAGACCTGATCATAGACGGTCTCGCACTTCAGATATCGAACCAGGGAGCATGGCGCATTAGCGGCTTCAATGCAGCACAGACACAGAATGTATCGCTGGTATTCAACGGTTTCGGTATCGAAGGTACGTACAGCATCGTGGAGATGAGTGCTCCCTACTCGTACGTAGTGACCGACATCCTTTGGACAGCCGGAGAAATAGAATCCTACAACTACTACGAACCGGTAGCAGCCGACCTGACCGCTACACTGAATGAGACGGACAGCGTCATCACTGTCACCGGTACCATTATCGCGCAGAACTCTGAAAACCTGCAAGATGTACCGCAGTTCAACGTTCGTTTGACCACTCAACCCGTTACAGAGGATGTAGAGAGTGTAAGACCCGACGCGGTTGCGACCAAGCGAATGGAGAACGGTATGATCATCATCGAAAAGAACGGAGTCAAGTACACCGTCACCGGACAAATTATCCAATAAACAAAAAAAAGCGACATGAATAAGCAACAGAAACGCGACTATTTATACATGCGCATGGCGCGCACTTGGGCGGAGAACAGCTATTGCGTCCGCCGCAAAGTAGGTGCACTGCTGGTCAAAGACCAGATGATCATCTCTGACGGATACAACGGTACTCCGTCCGGCTTTGAGAATATCTGCGAGGACGAGAACAACGTCAGCAAGCCTTACGTGCTGCACGCCGAAGCGAATGCGTTGACCAAAGTAGCGCGCTCGAACAACAGCTCCGATGGAGCAACGCTGTACGTGACTGCTTCGCCATGCCTCGAGTGCTCCAAACTGATCATTCAGTCGGGCATCAAGCGTGTAGTCTATGGTGAAGAATATCGCATCATGGACGGAGTCGAGCTCCTTAAACGTGCAGGAATTGAAGTTGAATTCCTCAACGACAAAATGGCTAAATAAATGAACAAATCGTAAATGACTAAATCATAAATGAAAAAGTATCTCTTGCCTACATTGACGGTCATTGGCGTAGCGCTGGGTATGGTCATCGGCATGGCATTGAGCCAGAAAGCGAACGCCCAACGGATCGTATATCAGAACGGTCAATGGCATTTTGAGCAGTCCAAAGTGGAGCGAATGCTGCAACTGATGGAAACGGCGTACGTGGATAGCATCAACGTGGATAGTATCACCGATGAAGTAATGACCGAGTTCGTACAGAAACTCGACCCGCATAGTGCCTACATCCCCAAAGAGGACTTGGAAATGGTCAACTCCGAGTTAGCCGGTTCATTCTCCGGCATCGGCGTACAATTCACCATCCAACAGGACACCATCCGCATCGTTGCAGTCATAGCCGGCGGTCCGAGTGAAGGCGTTGGCGTACTCGCTGGAGACAAGATCATCACCGTGGACGACTCCTCCTTCGTGGACAAGAAAATCAACAATGAGAAAGTGATGAAAACGCTCCGCGGGGAGAAAGGCACCAAGGTCAAACTGGGCGTTCTCCGCCCCGGCACACCCGAACTGCTATACTTCACCATCACCCGCGGCGATATTCCGGTTAACTCCGTTGATGCGAAGTTCATCATCGAAAGCAAAGGCAATAAAATCGGCTTCGTGCGCGTGAACAAATTCGGCGAGACTACCTATCGGGAGTTCATTACCGCTCTCGCTGAACTCCGGTCGAAAGGAGCAACGAAGTACATCGTGGACTTGCGCGAGAACTCCGGCGGCTATATGGATCAGGCGATTCGCATGGCGAACGAGTTCCTGCAACGAGGCGAACTCATCGTCTATTCCGAAGGCCGCGCATACCCGCGATATGAAGCAAGAGCCGATGGTAGTGGACGATTCAAAGATGTGCCGCTGGCGGTGTTGATAGATGATTTCTCGGCATCGGCAAGCGAAATCTTCTCGGGTGCCATGCAGGATAACGACCGTGCAACTGTCATCGGACGCCGATCGTTCGGAAAGGGACTGGTTCAACAACAGATGCCTTTCCCTGACGGCAGCGCTATCCGTCTCACCGTGGCGCGTTATTACACCCCTTCCGGCCGCTGCATCCAAAAACCCTATACGCTGGGCGACCAGACGGACTACGAGAAAGAACTCCTGGAGCGATTCGAACACGGTGAGTTCTACTCCGCCGACTCTGTGCATTTCAGCGACACAACGGTCTATCGAACCAAAGCCGGTCGTATCGTGCATGGTGGTGGAGGAATTATGCCGGATGTGTTCGTCGGACGCGACACGACCCTCAACACGCCCTATTACAACAAAGTGGTAAACCTCGCATTCACCTACCAGTTCGCGTACCAATATACGGATAAGCACCGCAAGGAATTATCCCAGTTCAAAGACTGGCAAGCATTGGAGAAACACCTTAATAAACAGAACGTTCTGCGCGAGTTTGTGGCGTTCGCCGAAGAGAAAGATGTAGCGCCGAACGAGGCACAGATCCAGAAATCGCGACCACTGCTCACACGACTGCTCAATGCGTATATCGTCCGAAATATCCTGGGTGATGAAGGTTTCTTCCCCCTCTTCGAACGGGACGATGAAATCACCAAGAAAGCAATAGAGGTTCTCAGCAATTGAGAACCTCTATTTTTCTGAAAACTGACGACTGACAGCTGAATACTATAGAGCCTTGAGCGCCGCCAAAACGAATTGGTAGAACTTCTGAACCGTGGCGATGTTCACACGCTCGTCCGGACTGTGCGGATGCTCGATCGTCGGACCAAAGGAAATCATCTCCATTCCTTCGTACTTGCTACCGATGATGCCGCACTCCAAACCTGCGTGGATAGTGACAATACGCGGTTCATTACCAAACTCCTTCACATAGGTCTCTTTCATCGTCTTGAGCAAACCACTTTTGAAATTCGGCTTCCATCCCGGATAAGCACCGCTGAACTCAACATCCGCACCTGCCAACGAGAAAGCAGACTGAATGACCGAAGCCAACTCCTCTTTGCGGCTCTCTACCGACGAACGCGCCAAACAGATGACTTTGACCGTATTGTCCTTCGTCTCGATGATAGCTACGTTATTGGATGTCTCTACGATGTCCGGCATCTCAGGTATAACACGATATACACCATGCGGACAGAGTGTAACTGCATGGATCAGGAAATCCTGTACGTCTTCCGGCATCTCTTTCTGCGGGCACTCTACTTCCTGCGCCGTAAAATGCAGATCCGGCTCAACCCCGTCGTACTCGCGCAGCCAGAGGTCTTCGTAACGATCCACGAGATCCTGCAAATCCTGATAACTGTCCGCAGGAATAGTGATGACAGCCGAGGCCTCGCGCGGAATCGAGTTACGCATATTACCGCCTTCTACGCATGCCAGACGTGCCTCAAAATTAGCTACGGCATCCTTCAGAAAACGGAACAGCAACTTGATAGCATTGGCACGCTGCAGATGAATATCGCAGCCCGAGTGACCGCCTTTACAGCCCTTCAGCTCCACTTTCAAAGCAATATCGCCCTCTTCGGTATCCACCGGTTCGTAACAGAACGTAGCCTCCGCGTCAATTCCACCGGCACATCCTACGTACAGCTCGCCCTCTGTCTCCGAATCCAAGTTCAGCAGATACTTGCCTTGAAGCCATCCGCTTTTCAGATCATTGGCTCCGTACATACCCGTCTCCTCGTCTATCGTGAAGAATGCCTCCAACGGCGGATGTACAACGTTCTTGTCTGCCAAGATCGCCATCGCCGTCGCCACACCGATACCGTTGTCTGCGCCCAACGTCGTACCATTCGCCGTTACCCATTCGCCGTTATCCTCCACATACGCCTCGATCGGATCTTTCTCGAAATCAAACACGCGGTCGCTGTTCTTCTGAGGAACCATATCCATATGTCCCTGAAGAATAACTCCCGGATGGTTCTCGTAGCCCGCACTCGCCGGCTTACGAATCAGCACGTTACCGATCTCGTCCTGGAGGGTTTCCAGACCAAGACTCTTACCGTAATTAACAAGGAAATCCGCGATTTCTTTGCGCTTGCCGCTCGGACGCGGAATCTGCGTAAGGCTGTAGAAACTGTTCCACAAACCTTTTGGTTCTAAATTTTTCATATCTTTAAAATGATTAATTAGTCTATCGTCATTTCGCCGCACAACTCTTTGCCCAATAACTCACTTGTCCGCTCGGGACTTTCGCCAAGTAATAGCATCATCTTCGTCAGCAATGCCTCGGTCGTTATATCATAGCCGGACAGCACACCGGCTTTCATCAAGTTCAGCGAAACAGCATATAATCCCATCTCCACCGAACCCGTATTACATTGCGTCTTGTTGACAATAATAATACCCCTATCCACCGCTGCCTTGAGTTCTTTGTACAGCCATTTGTCGCTGGGCGCATTGCCTGCACCGAAGGTCTCCAGCACGACTCCTTTTAAACCGCGCGTGCGCAAGAGCGCGTGTACGACCGGTTGCTGAATACCCGGAAACAACTTGAGTACAGCCACATTACGGTCAAACATCGTGTGCAGCGTCAAGGGCAGCTTCGGATCCGAATAATGAACCAAATGCGGCTGGTACGTGATATGTACGCCGGCCTTCGCCAATGCCGGATAATTATAACTGTTAAACGCCGAGAAATGCTCTGCGTTACGCTTGGTCGTTCTATTGGCGCGGAACAGACGGTCCTCAAAATAAATGGTCACCTCCGGTACAATGGAATTGCCGTCTTCGTCCTTGGCTGCCGCGATTTCGATGGCAGTCAGCAGGTTCTCCTTCGCATCCGATCGCAGTACACCTACCGGCAACTGACTTCCCGTGAACACCACCGGCTTGCATAAGTTCTCCAGCATAAAACTGAGCGCAGAAGCCGAGTAGGACATCGTATCTGTGCCGTGCAGGATCACAAAACCGTCGTATTCATCATAGCGTTCATACACCATACGCGCCATTTCTACCCAACGATCCGGGTTCACATCCGACGAATCCAACAACGGAGAAAAGGCCTCTATATCAACGTGGATATCGCCGGCAAACAACTCCGGTATATACGCTTTGAACGTCTCTATGTCCGCCGGAACAAGCGCACCTGATGCCTGATCACGAACCATCGTAATCGTTCCGCCGGTGGATAGTAACAGCACTTTATTCATACTTCCGTCCTTTCTTTTCTGCTTTTTCTGTGCAAAATTAGTGTTTTTTTTCGTAATATGCAAATTTTTTAATAATTTTTTAAGATTTTTTTGGGTATATGCAAAAAAATGTGTAACTTTGCAGCAAATTTTAACAATATGGATACACATATTTTAATAATTGACGGAGATATCAGCCTTTCGACTGTGCTCAGCGACTACCTCACAAGCCGCGGTTATACCTCCCAAACGGCGTCCAGCGGAAGCAAAGGTTTGGATCTGCTCGCGACTACCTTTTGGGATGTGATCATTATGGAAACGCAAGGTATCGGTATGAACGGGTATGACCTGCTCCGCGAGTTGCGCCACCGCCTCCCGGATATACCGATTATTGTACTTACTTCCCGCACCGGACGAGAGGATCAGATGCGAGCGTTCCAACTCGGCTGCGACGACTACCAGTTCAAGCCCTTCTCCATGGATATCCTCATCTACCGAATCGAAGCGATTATGCGCCGTATCCGCAAACGCGAAGAGAGCAAACAGCGTATCTTCAACCTCAACGGACACAGTTTTGATGCTACACGGCAGACTTTCGATGGCGAACACCTCTCTTCCAGAGAGAGCGACTTGCTGCTCATGTTGTGCAGAAACGAAGACGAAGTGGTGGACAAACACCGTATCTTGTCCAAACTATGGAACGAAGACAACGCCTTCACCGCTCGGTCTATGGGTGTGTATATCAACCATTTACGGCATTTCCTGGAGCCTGCAGGGTATGCCATCGTCTCTGTAAGAGGAAAGGGATATAAACTCGTTTTCACGCTAAAGGAGAAGTAATATGAAAATCATTGCACCTTCTGTCCTTTCCGCTGACTTCGGACACTTGGAACGCGATTTGCAGATGATCAATCGGAGCGAAGCCGACTGGTTGCATGTTGATGTCATGGACGGTGTCTTTGTGCCCAATATATCGTTCGGTTTTCCGCTCATGGAACCCATGCGTAAGTACTGTACAAAGCCACTGGATGTGCACTTGATGATCGTACACCCGGAGAAATACGTGGAGCGCTTCTGCGATGCCGGCGCCTGGTCTGTCGGTTTTCACTTGGAAGCTGTAGATGACCCGCTCCCCATCCTCGACCTCATCAAAGCGAAAGGCGTACGTACCTGCCTCACGATTAACCCCGATATCGATGTCAAGCGGCTCGTTCCCTATCTTGACAAAGTCGATATGGTTCTCCTGATGTCTGTCTTTGCAGGATTCGGCGGACAGAAATTTATCCCGGAAACGATGGATAAGATACGCTTTATCCGTCAGGAAATCGACCGTCGCGGACTACAGACACTTATCGAAATTGACGGTGGTGTAAACACCGGAAACGCTGCCGAACTCTTCGCCGCAGGCGCTGATGCTCTGGTCGCAGGCAGTGCCGTTTTCTGCTGCAAAGACCCCGAAGAAGCCATCAGAAAAATGAAGGAATGACGAACAAAAGCGCGTGATTCGACAATTCAGGACATATCCTATGATACTATTGCTGCTGCCCTTGGTAGCAGCAATTTTAGTATGCGAACGCCGCGGACTGCTCTATCCCGAAGAAAAAGCAGCCTACGACAGCCTCTATACGCACACTTTCGAAATACTTGGCGAAAGCAAACCTACAGCTCGCTGCGAACGCTTCGAAGCCCGAACGTACGGCGGCAAAGTCTTTGTATATATCCTTCGGGACAGCACACGCGCGATGCCGCATACAGGAGACACGATTATTGCTACTACCCGAATCCGGAAAGCGGAGCCCGTCGGCTCATTCGACTACCATAAATACCTCTTGCGGCAAGGAATTATCGGCACGGCTTTTGTCAGCGATTTCCGCTGTCTTCCCGTCTCCGCTCCGCCTTTACCTTCGCTGCAAAAACGTCTCTATGACCGTTTATCGGCTGCCGGACTGAGAGCCGATGAATTGGCTACGACAGGTGCATTGACCTTAGGCTACAAAGAAGACCTCGATCCTGCGCTGCGACATCGCTTTCAGAACGCCGGAGCTGCACACGTACTCGCCGTCAGCGGACTCCATACCGGCATCCTTTACGCACTCCTCATCTTCCTTCTAACCCTCGGAGGTCACTTTCGACCCATGCACGAAAACCGCGTAGGAAGATGCGGCATCAGTTGCCTTGTCATCGCTTGCATGTGGTGCTATGCCTGGCTTACAGGAATGACACCCTCCGTCGTACGCGCCGTTGTAATGGTAACGATGTTGGAAATAGGACGTATGTGTTACCGCCAGCCTGTTTCTCTCAACACAGTCGCCGCAGCAGCAGTACTGATTCTGCTCGTACGACCGCTTGACTTATGGAGTGTGAGTTTCCAATTAAGCTTCACAGCCACCGCGGCTATTGTAATCGTTGCCAGAAAAGCGGAAATGTACATACACCGCCTGGATCTACAGCACACGTTGGGCGGACGGACACTCAGCTGGATCATCGGCACGGTCATTATCTCCTTTGCCGCACAATGGGGCACCCTTCCCGTTACAATACATTACTTCGGTCAAATCAGTACCTATTTCCTCCTCACCAACCTCATTATCCTGCCGCTTGCTACCCTACTCATGCCATGCGGATTGATCTCAATGACCTTAGGAGGCACCGCCGCCGGAATAGGCTTCAGCAAAATTACGTGGGCGCTCAGCTGGGCAATGAATAACGCCGTTGGATGGATAGAAAACCTGCCGGCAAGCACTGTTCCTGCGCATGCAAACAGCCTCATGGTCATAATTTATTATGTTTTAAGCATTTTTTGCGTCCTTCTATTTGCTTATTCGAAAAAAAAGTAGTACCTTTGTACGCCATTTAAGAGAAGTACTATGATTCGTTATACATTATCCGAGTTGTGTGCCCTGATCGGCGAAGCGCTGGACAACAGTCTGGACGCTTCCTATTGGGTACAAGCCGAAGTTAGCAGCCTCAACGAGAAAGGCGGACATATGTACCTCGAACTCATCGATGGCAAGAGTGCCAAGATGCGGGCTACGTGTTGGGCAGGAACAAAAGAGCTCCTGATGGCTTATTTCGAATCCGAAACAGGACAAACACTCCAACCGGGTATGTCTGTGCTGGTCGAAGCGGAAATTCAATGGCATGCCATGTATGGCCTGAGCCTTTCCATTGTAGGCATAGACCCGAGTTACACCATCGGAGATATCGCACGGCAACGCCAAAAGACGATTGCCCAACTGCAGGCAGACGGTCTTTTGGGCGCACAACAGCTCTTGCCCTTACCTACGCTCATTCGCCGCATAGCAGTGATTTCATCACCGAGCGCTGCGGGATACGAAGACTTTAAGCACCAGCTGGACACCAGTATCTTCGCATTCAAGACGCAACTCTTCGGAGCAACCATGCAAGGAGAAGGCGCAGAGAAATCCATTATTGCTGCGTTGCAGGCCATCGAAGAAGAAGCGGAACAATGGGATGCCGTAGCGATCATACGCGGAGGCGGGGCTACATCTGACCTCAGCTGCTTCGACCGCTATACGCTATGCGCTTACTGCGCCCAATTCGAGTTACCCATCCTCAGCGGCATCGGTCACACACGCGATGTCAGCGTCTTGGATCTCGTCGCACACGAAGCACTCAAAACACCTACTGCTGTAGCCGAATGGCTCATTCATCGGATGGACGAGCAAATGAACCGCATCGCCGATCTCATTGTCCGACTGCAACGCACCGCGGAACGACAAATACTCATCCGCCAACACAAAGTCGAACTGCTGGAACAACGGCTGGTTTCTTGTAATCCCGAACGCATCTATCGGATGGGATATAGCCTGCTTACCAAGAATGGTAAGACAATTCGCTCTATTCACGAACTGCAAAAAGGTGACCTTGTCACCACGCATTTAGCGGACGGAAACATCCGCAGTACCATACTTCCATGATACTCTCCAAGACTCAGCGAATAGGAGCAGCACTGCTCTTCGGTATAGCATTCGCTATATGGCTCGCCGTCGCCCTGTACCCGCACAAACAGCCGGATAGAACACCACCAAGTCCCGTAAAGCAACGTACATGGGAGGAACGCAAAGACTCAATGCGCCGAGCCGACTCCGTACGATATGCACAATGGGCGGCGGAACGCCAACAGCGCTACGACTCCTTCCGCATAGCGGATTCCCTGCAACGGCAAGAGTGGAAACGCATTCGCAAACAGCAATACGATTCGTTTCGTCTGGAAGACTCTTTATGGCGGGACTCCGTCGGATGGAGATTTACCAAACACCTCAAGAAAGACACCGTACTCGACTTGAATCATTGCGACACCACCGAACTACAATACATCCGCGGTATAGGACGATACACAGCCATGCAGATCATCCGGTACCGCGAGCAATTAGGCGGTTTTTACAGCTCTGCACAACTGACGGACGAGCTGCTCGCTAAACTTCGTCTGGACACTGTATTGTCTCATTTTACGGCAGATACAACTGCCATTCAACCTCTTCACATCAACGTTGCCACCGTCGAACAACTCCAACGCCATCCTTACCTCCGCTTCGCGCAAGCGAAAGCGATCTACACCCTTCGCCGCAAACGCATAACACTCCACTCGATAGACGAACTACGTACCCTTCCCGAACTCACGGAAAACGACTTACAACGCCTCGCTCCCTACCTCAGTTTCGAATAAAACGGCCTAACTGCACGTAAAATGAAAAAAAATCGCGCGCGCGCTTGCACATGTGATTTTTTTTTAGTATCTTTGCAGCGTTTTTTAATTTTGGGATAAAATGAAACGAAATATAGCCATTATCGCAGGAGGAGACAGTAGCGAACATGAGGTATCGCTCCGTTCGGCTGCGGGATTATATTCCTTTATGGACAAAGAGCGCTACGACATCACGATCGTTGTGCTCAAAGGCAAAGACTGGCACACCGAAGACGGTTGCCCGATCGACAAGAATGATTTTTCTTTTACGCGCGACGGCGTCAAACATACCTTCGATTTCGCATACATCACTATACACGGCACTCCGGGAGAGAACGGAACGCTGCAAGGTTATCTGGACATGATCGGTCTGCCCTACTCATGCTGCGGTGTACTGGCTGCTGCGTTGACGTTTAACAAGTACGCTTGCAACCATTATCTCTCGTATTTTGGTTTCCATATTGCAAACAGCCTGATGCTGCGTGCCGGACAGAAATGGCCGAATGCACAGAAGATAGCCGAGACTTTGGGACTGCCGTGTTTCATCAAATCGAACATAGGCGGATCCTCTTTCGGTTGCACAAAGGTGAAGACGGTCGAAGAGGTCTATCCTGCCATCGAGCGGGCATTCCGGGAGGGCGATGAAGTCATCTGCGAGTCGTTCATGAGCGGTACGGAAGTGACCTGCGGCGTGTATAAGACAAAGGACAAAGCCGTAGCGTTCCCGATTACGGAGGTCGTGACGCATAACGAGTTCTTTGACTACAATGCCAAGTACAAAGGCGAGGTAGATGAGATCACGCCGGCGCGTATTCCCGATGCCATTCGGGATAAGATTCAAGCGGAGACATTGCGCTTGTATGACATCATCGGTGCCAACGGCATCATCCGCGTGGACTGGATCATCACCGGAGACACCATCAATCTCCTCGAAGTGAACACAACACCGGGAATGACACCTACCAGCTTTATTCCGCAGCAAGTGCGCGCGGCTGGGCTGGACATCAAAGATGTACTGACGGATATTATCGAAAACAAAATGGTACAATGATTGATATTAACAAAGAAATCGAACGTCTCAATTGGCAGAAAGAGCCGCGAGGACTGTACGAACCTATTGAATATACGCTGGCTGCCGGAGGCAAACGTCTCCGTCCTACGCTGGCGCTCATCGCTGCGGAAGCGATTGTCAACGGCGGACTGATTAACGGTGATGCCATTGAGCAAACCCTGCCTGCCGCCTTGGCGCTGGAGGTGTTCCATAACTTTACCTTGCTGCACGACGATGTAATGGATCGCGCAGAGGTACGACGCGGACGACCTACCGTACATGTCAAATGGAACGACAACACGGCGATTCTGTCCGGAGACCAGATGCTGATCGAAGCCTATAAACTGCTAAGCAACGTACCGGCTGACAAACTGCCGCAAGTGCTTAAGTGGTTCAACGAAATGGCTACCGGCATTTGCGAAGGACAACAATACGATGTCGATTTTGAGCACATGAGCCAAGTAAGCATCGAGGACTACATGAAGATGATAGAGAAAAAAACATCGGTGCTCTTAGCCTACGCAATGAAAATCGGCGGATACATCGCCGGTGCTACGCCGGTACAACAGGAAGCACTGTACCAATACGGACTCCATATAGGTCTGGCGTTCCAAATCCAGGATGATATACTCGATGTCTATGGTGACCCGAAGACCTTCGGCAAGGCCATCGGAGGGGATATATGCTGCAACAAGAAAACGATGTTACTCCTTTCTGCAATGAACAACGCCGATCCGGAGAGCAAAGCCGAACTGCTACAATGGCTGTTAACCACCGATCGCAACGAAGAGAAAATAGCGGCTATCACCGCCATATACGATCGTTTGGGTGTACGTGGAGAGTGTGAGTCCGTTATGGAGCAGCACACAGCCCAAGCACTGACACAATTGGACAAGTTGCCCAAGAACGATGCAACAGAACGGCTACGCCAGCTGGCGGAACAACTCGCCACCCGCAAATCGTAAATCGTCAATCGTCAATCGTCAAATCGTAAATAACAAGATGCCTTATCGTCGATTACCAAACACGGATTTAGCCCGCCTGCACGCGTTGCAACGCGCCATCGAACGGGCACAAGGAGTGGACTATACCGAACAAGTCATCTCCTACAAGGTTGTTAGTGAAGCAGAGCGCTTTCTGCATCAGTTCGAGCATGTAGTAATGCAGTATAAAGACAACTACAAGACCTCTGTCAACGCTAACAAACAGTACCGCCATATTGTGCAAAATGCGCGAATGTATATATCACATTTCATTCAGGTGCTCAACTTGGCGGTCATCCGCGGGGAAATCAAGAAAGAGCAGAAACTGCTGTATGGTTTGGATCCGCATCAGCACATCGTGCCGGATCTGTCCACGGAGGAGTTCCTGCTGGAATGGGGAAAGAAAATCATTGAGGGCGAGCAAAAACGCATGGCGAACGGAGGATTCCCCATTTATAATCCGGCGATAAACAAAGTGAAAGTACATTATGACATCTTCTGCGAGCATCAGCGGCAGCATGTATTCCACGTGCAGAACACCGAACGCGTGCACGGCGATTTGGAGCCTATGCGCAAGCAGGCAGATGAGATCATTTTGAATATATGGAACCTCGTTGAGGATTTCTATAAAGATGAATTCCCTTATTCGCGACTGATGAAATGCCAGTTGTACGGCGTCATCTATTACTACCGGAAAGGGGAAAAGAAACTCACGGCCGAAGGAGACCGTGAGCTGCAACGAATACGTGACAGTCAACCGACTATCCAATGGTCTGTTGAGGAGTGACAACGCGATCTACTATACGGTCGTGCCAGGTATGCGGAATATCGTGCTTGAGTTGGAACGAATAGCACACGCCTATCTTCTTGGCGCGCGGATGTTTGGACAGGAACCTGTCGTAATAACCGCCTCCACGACCGATACGATGACAATGATGGTCAAACACCACACCGGGAACAATAATAAGGTCTATATGCCCCTTATAAGTCTCCGTCTGCGGCTCGGGAATACCCAAACGACCCTTACGCATCATCTCCTCACCCTCATACGGACGAACCTCCATCGAGCGACGATGGGTTACAGGGAATAGAAACGTTTTTTGACCTTCGTACTTGGTAAGCAACGGACGTAAATCCACTTCGTTATGAACCGGATAATACATAAGCACCGTCTTCGCTTCCTTGAACATGGACATCTGCTCCAGCTGAGCAATGATACCCGCAGAATCCTCTGCAACCTGCTCCGGAGTCATGATACGACGTTGCTGCAAGACAATACCACGGATTGCCTTTTGCTCCTTACGAGCTTGGTTCCACGGGAATAAATCCAACAAATCACGTAATTGTGAATCAAACAACATATTGAGTAATATTTTTATTTCGGACTGCAAAGGTACTGCTTTTTTCCGAAATATGCAAGAAAAAAAGAAAATTACTGAAGAATGAAGCGTATTTTATACATATTGATAGCTTTGACAGCCGTTCTAACGGCCGGATGTGACAGCAGCAGTAACAGTACAACCACTTCGTCTGTGGCACGCTTGACAGCGTTTACGTTCGCCAAGAACGATTCGATACCCGGGCTGGCACAAGCGGTTTTCACAGTCGAAGAACGGCTGGACACCGGCTTGGTGTGGAATAAAGACTCTATGCTGTACGGCACAAGCCTCGAACGAGTCGTACCGCGTTTCACTTTTGCGGCAACACCCGGTACCGCGTTCCTTAAGATGACGGACACAACGGTGTTCCTCACCGGCTACGACACGCTCGATTTCACTAAGTTGCCGATCTACCTCACCATCCGCTCACAGGATAAATCGACTACCAAGACATACGAGATTCGTCCTTCTGTTCACCAAGCAGATCCGGATTTATATACATGGACCCAACTGACGGACGGTATATACGAAGAAGATGACAGCGAGCAGCGCACATTGGTGTTGGACGATGCGTTTGTGCTCATCAAAAGCAACGGTTTTGAACTGGAAAGTTATGCGTCGGAGGACGCAGCTCTGTGGCTGGACTTAGGCGCTCCTACCGGACTGCCCGCCGGCACAAAAGTACGGCAGATCATCAGCACGGGCGACATGCTCTACTATGGGCAGGAAGACGCGTTCTATACCAGCACGGATGCCATTACATGGGATAGTCACGCATCCGCATATCCCATCGTCACCATGCTGCTCTATTGGAACGATCTGGTTTGGGCATTGGTGGATAACAATGGTTACGAACTGGCGTACATCGATGCCGATACGCTGGCGTTAAGCGGTTTGCGTCCCACAGAAGAGTTCCCCATAAGCGATTTCGCCTCTGTTTGTTTCCTGAGCTCCAGCTTACGCGAACGAGCCATGATCATCGGCGGCTTTGCTGAGAACGGCAAGAGCCTGAACACACGGTGGAACTTGGAATACTCATACCATCCCTATCCCGAAGGCACGTACCGCCTTGAGGAATACTCCATTGACCGGCCGGACTTCACCAGCCTCACCGGTATATCCGTCATCTGGTACAACGACCAACTGCTGCTCTTCGGAGGTGTGGACGATAAAATGAGTTATTTCGGACGGGATATACTTATCTCCATTGACGAAGGACTGAACTGGGTCAAAGCCGATACCGCCAAAAACCAGTTGCCGGCCATCTACCAGGAACGGCAGAAACAAACGGCTATCGTGCGGGATAACTATATTTATCTGTTCGGAGGACAAGACGCATACACCACCTACAGCGATGTGTACCGCGGTAAACTGAACTCCATAGACTGGTAAAAATAAAATGATTAAATCGTAAATCGTCAAATCGTAAATTAACTAAAATATTAATGTTATGACTATCAAAGATTTCAAATTCGCCGGTAAGAAGGCGATCGTACGCGTGGACTTCAATGTGCCACTGGATGAGAATGGTAAAATCACTGACGACACCCGTATTCGTGGTGCGCTGCCTACCCTCAAACACATCCTTGACGAAGGTGGTGCGCTCATTATCATGAGCCACATGGGTAAACCGAAAGGCAAAGTACAGGCTAAGTTCAGCCTCAGCCAGATTGTGGACGCTGTTGCTGCTGCCCTCGGTCGTCCTGTTCAGTTCGCAGAGGACTGCGCAAAGGCACAAGACAAAGCAGCTGCGCTCAAACCGGGCGAAGTACTGCTGCTCGAGAACCTCCGTTTCTATCCCGAAGAGGAAGGCAAACCGGTAGGTATCGACAAAGAAGATCCGGCTTATGAGGCTGCCAAGAAAGAGATGAAAGGCCGTCAGAAAGAGTTCGCAAAGATACTCGCTTCCTATGCGGACTGCTACGTAATGGACGCTTTCGGTACTGCCCACCGCAAACATGCTTCGACCGCTGTCATCGCTGACTATTTCGATGCAGACAACAAGATGCTCGGCTTCCTCATGGAGAAAGAGGTAGCAGCTGTGGACGCTGTTCTCGGCGACATCAAACGTCCGTTCATCGCTATCATGGGTGGTTCGAAAGTATCGTCCAAGATCGGCATCATCGAAAACCTGCTCGGCAAAGTGGACAAACTCATCCTCTGCGGTGGTATGACCTACACCTTTGCCAAGGCGCACGGCGGCGAGATCGGTAACTCGATCGTAGAGCTCGACAAGCTGGATGTAGCACTCGGCGTTGAGGAATTGGCAAAGAAGAACGGCGTAGAGCTCGTAATGGCTCCGGACGCTGTATGTGCAGACAGTTTCAGCAACGATGCCAAGCAGCAGGTTTGCCCGTCGAACGCTATTCCTGAGGGCTGGGAAGGTCTCGATGCAGGTCCTGAGGCACAAAAGAAATTCGCTGATGCTATCCGCGGCTGCAAGACAATCCTCTGGAACGGTCCTGCAGGTGTGTTCGAGTTCGATAACTTCTGCGGCGGTAGCCGTGCTATCGGTGAAGCAATTGCAGAGGCAACCGCTAACGGTGCTTTCTCGCTCATCGGCGGTGGTGACTCCGTAGCTTGTGTGAACAAATTCGGTCTGGCTGACAAAGTATCGTATATCTCGACCGGCGGCGGTGCTCTGCTCGAAGCTATCGAGGGCAAGATCCTCCCGGGCGTTGCAGCTATTAAAGGTGAATAAGTTATGGAAGTAGTAGGTAAGATTATACAAGTACTGCCGGCACAAGAAGGTGTCGGCCGTAACGGAAACCCGTGGAAAGTGCAACCGTACGTACTCGAAACGCTCGACCAATATCCCCGCAAAGTGCATTTCGAGGTATTCGGCGAGGATCGTATCCGTATGAACCCCTGCGCGATCGACCAGCTGGTGACGGTCAGCTTTGATATCGAGAGCCGCGAGTTCAACGGTCGTTGGTACACCTCTATCCGCGCATACCGTATTGTGCAAGGAGACGTAACCCAAGGCGCAGCTCCGGCGGTAACTCCGACGGCTGCTCCGGCACCTGCCGCTCCTGCGCAACCCGCAGCAGCACCTGTGGAAGCAGCACCGGCGAATGTAGATCCGTTTGATGCCTCTGCCGGAGACGGCACGAGTGACCTCCCGTTCTGATGCGTAAATGGATTAGAATCATAGTGATCACACTTCTGTTAGCGGGCGGCGCTGTTCTATGCGTCGTCCGCTGGCAGGCGTGGTTCGGCACACCGCCCGAGAGATACTGGACAGGCGAGAAGAGCAACTACTCTTTCCCCATGTTCAATGATAGCATAGCGGACTCGGACAGTGTACTCACTGTGCTGGTACTCGGAGATATCCATAACCGCTTGCAACGCGCGGACTTTGATACGCTCGCGGCACGAGTACCGCATATTGATGTTGTTGCGCAGACAGGCGACTGGATGGATCGCGGACAAAACTATTACTACCAGTTTATGATGCGCGAATGGACACATAGCGCTTTGTATGGCATACCGGTTATTGCCTGCCCGGGAAACCATGAGTACTCGAAAGGACTACACAAAACGCTCTCTCCGGTATGGGAAAAAGCCTTCTTGCATCCGCATAACGGACCGGCTGATGTGCCTGGCGCCAGCTATTACGTGGACATGCCATTTACACGCTTCATCATCATTGATACGAATCCGCTCGTCCGCCTCGTGTGGCTCACTCGTACGCTGACTTGGCTGCGCGCAACGATGAACACCGCCGGAGACCGCTACATCATCGTCATGATGCACCATCCCGTATTGCCGGTCAGTAAGGGACGCTTCAATGCTCTCATCTATGCGACACTCCGCCATGCCTTGGGCGATGCCGATCTCGTGCTTGCCGGACATGACCATAGTTACATGCGCCGCACACCGTTTGTAGTGGTGAACACCGCCGGCAAACCCAAGCCACAACGCCTCCACTACACCCCCGATGCTACAGACTCGATACCCGTATATGGCGTGCTGCAATCTTCAATCTCAAATCTTCAATTCAACGTGTATCGTCTTGACGATGCCACGTTGATTGATTCCCTCTATGTTAAGCACGACTGATGCGATAGTGTTGTCGCTACAGCCACAGTCGGACAAAGCGCATATCCTGCACGCTTACACACGCGCAGGCGGGCGCGTCAATTATAAGGTGTACGGCATCGGACGCAAGAACACAACGGGTAAATTCAGTCCTCTCTCTATCGTACAACTGACGACCGACAAGAGTTCCGTCCGTACGGCGCAATTGACATACGTTCCGGTCACAACACCTACCGATCCGTACAAACGCACGATTGCACTCTTCCTCAGCGAAGTCCTGTTTCACGTATTGCGGCATCCGATGCCCGATGAACCGATGTTTGACTTCATAGCACAAGCCGTTCAGACATTGGACCAAACGGACGAACCGCAGAATTTCCATTTGCAGTTCCTTGCCGGTTTTGCCGGTAAACTCGGCTTTGCCATGGAGCAAGAACCGAACTTACCGCGCACACGGGCGGAGCGACAGAAGCAGTTGCAGCAACTATGCGCCTACTTTGCCGAACATGTCGAAACCTGGCAAAATCCCAAATCTCTCGATGTCCTCATGGAGGTTTTTGATTAAAAAATGACCCATAGATCTTTATTTGAGCAAATAACTCATTGGGCGCACGGATTAGTACAAAAGATTCGGTATGGCATCTATAAAAAAATCATCGCAGCAGTCGGTATTCCGGTATTCCGATATACCGTTTTTCCGTTATCGCGTGCTTATAACCGTTAGTTGTTCGTTGGTTCTTCTTTAGTCGTTCGTTAGTTGTTAACCTTATTGAAAGCCAATCGCACTCTAGCAGCATAACAACTTAACGGAAAACGTCCTTCGGGGCGTTTTTTTGTGCATATTTATGTTTTTTTGCATTTTTTTTCGAAAAAATTTGGTCATGTCAGAAAAAAGCAGTACCTTTGCACGCTTTTTTGACTATAAACCCGTCTTCGTGAGAAGACATAAATAAATAATAAGACAATGAAACGTACATTTCAACCTTCCCAACGCAAGCGTCGTAACAAACACGGCTTCTTGGAGAGAATGGCAACCGCTAACGGTCGCCGCGTTTTGGCAGCACGCCGCGCTAAAGGTCGTAAGAAACTGACCGTTGCCGACGAGGGTCGCCACAAATTTTAATGGTGTCAACTAGACAACACAAGATCGCTCGGCTCATCCAAAAGGACATGAGCGATATTTTATTGCGGTACGCGCGCACACTGCACGGGGTTCTTATCTCCGTGAGTGAAGTGCGCGTATCGACTGATCTCTCTATTGCGCACATTTATCTCTCTATCTTCCCGCAAAGCAAGGTAGCGGAGACCATGACGCTTATTGAAGAGAACACTCACCGTTTCCGCGGTGAACTCGGCTCATTGGAGCGCCATCAATTGCGTATTATCCCTGAGATTATCTTCCATTTGGACGATACCATTGACCGCATGGAACGCATTGATGAGTTGCTTGCCCAATGAACATTGAACCTCATATCGCCTGGCGGTACCTTTTCTCTAAAAAAGGACATAACGCTATCAACATCGTTTCCGGTATCAGTGCCGCAGCAGTAGCAGTCGTTACTGCCGCGATGATCTGTGTGCTATCGGTGATGAACGGTTTCGGGGCACTCGTTGAGCAGATGTTCTCGGAGTTTGACCCGGTTCTTATGGTCGTTCCTGCCGAGGGGCAGACGCTTCGCACGGACACGCTGCCTATCGCTTCTTTATACGCGCGCGAGGACATAGAGGCAGTCTCCATGCAACTGGAGCAGACCGCGCTTATTCGCTACAAGGATCATCAGGTGCCCGCACGCGTGCTGGGTGTCGATTCCCTCTTCACCCGCACGGCACATATAGATTCGGTCATCACCGACGGCTATTATTCCGTATGGGACGGTGCCTTCGAGCGCACGGTACTCGGGCGCGGACTCGCTGCGCAGATAGGTATGAACGCTCATTTCACGGGCGCGTTGCACTTGTACGCGCCGGAACGCACCGGACAACTGAACATGCTGCGTCCGGACAAGTCCCTGCGCCATGAGCACGCGTTCATAGCAGGCACGTTTGCCATCAACCAACTGGAGTACGACGACCAACTGCTACTCGTTTCCCTGCCGCTCGCGCAACGGCTCTTCGATTACGACGAACATACAGCGAGTGTGCTGCGGATTCAGCCGAAGAGCACAATGAAAATTGAAGATTTAAAATTGAAGATTTCAAAATTATTAGGTCCCGGATACAAAGTGTTGAACCGGTATGAGCAACAAGCGGATTTCTTCCGTATTCTGCGCATAGAGAAACTGCTGACCATCTTGCTGCTGGTGTTCATCCTGCTCATTGCGAGCTTCAACATCATCGGTTCGCTCTCGATGCTCATCATTGACAAACGCGAAGACATACGCATTCTCTCGCATCTCGGTGCAGACGAGCGCACAATCCGCCGTATTTTCCTGTATGAAGGGTGGTTCATCTCTTCGCTCGGCGCTGTTATCGGTCTCATCTTAGGTGTCGCGATATGCCTCGGGCAACAGCACTTCGGCTGGCTCAAATTAGGTTCCGGAACGGAATATGTTATCTCCGCCTACCCCGTTGCCGTACAAGGAACGGATGTACTGCTTGTAGCCGCTATTGTGCTGGTACTCGGGTTTGTAGCAGCTTTATACCCCACCCGCAAAATGACAATTGTATGAAAAAGATCACTATCGGAATACTTGTTTTAATCGCTATGTGCGCCTGCCGGAAGTACAGTGCGGACTACCGCGGACTTCCTCCCAAAGAGTTCAATCTGGCGTATGAAGAGACCTACGGCCGTTACTACGATTCCATCCCGTATGATGTCGTCGCGCTGGATCTCTATTCGGAAGGTTTGGAACTGGACAGTGCGCACCGGATGCGGGGCACGGGGTATAACCTTTACCTGTCTGATATCTTCGTTTCCGCTACCACATTGGAAGCCGGTACGTACCACTCGGACACTTCGGCTCGGCCGTTCACTTTTCTGCCCGGACGCGATTTCGAAGGCACGCCGTACGGCATCTACCTGCTCTACGTAGAGGAAGACAAGTTGCAGTCCATACAGCTCATTGACAGCGGTTACGTGGAGGTGCGCGACACCACTAATAGTCTCACCGACCTCCAGTTCACGCTCTATTACAAGAACTCCTACGGTTCTCGTGCCACCTACAAAACACATTTCCAAGGATCCCTCATCCCATGGGCAAAGCATTGACATCGGACGAAGCGCTACGCAAGGAATACCATACGTGGCTGCGACTGGAACGAGGTTACTCGCCGAACACCGTGGAGGGGTACGAGCAGGATCTCGACAAACTGTACGCATATACCTCGGAGCACCACTTGGATGTGGTGCATCTGTCGTTTGAAGAGCTGGAAGCGTTCATCTTCGAGCAATTCAAGACGATGAAGTCCGAAGCCACGCAGGCGCGCGTGTTGGCAGGTATCCATTCGTGGTATCGCTTTTTGCTGTACAAGGACTATATCGACCAAGATCCGTCGGAACTGCTGGAGGGTCCCAAGAAATCCAAACACCTGCCTACGGTGCTCTCGCTGGACGAGATCAATCGGATGATGGCGGCTATTGACCTGAGCAGCAACGAAGGGCACCGCAACCGCGCCATGATGGAGATGCTATACGGCAGCGGATTGCGCGTGAGCGAATTGGTCAACTTGCAACTAAGCAAGATTTACCTCAACGAGCACTATATGCTCATCGAAGGCAAAGGCTCCAAGCAACGCCTTGTTCCCCTCTCCCCTGTTGCCGAGGAATGGTTCGGCTACTGGATGCAGGAACGCAGTACATGGCCGCTCAAACCCGAGTCCAGAGACATCGCGTTCGTCAACCGCTACGGCAGACCCATGACGCGAGCGATGGTCTTTACAATCGTACGGCGCTTATGCGACGAAGCGGGCATTACCAAGACCGTCTCGCCGCACACATTACGCCATTCGTTCGCCACGCACCTGCTGCAGAACGGAGCAGACTTGCGTGTCATACAGCAACTGCTCGGGCACGAAGATCTTGCCACGACAGAGATCTACACGCATGTCGATGTACAAGACTTGCGCAAGGCGATATTAACTTATCATCCCGCGAATAAAGGGTAAAGGTTATGGGTTACAGGTTACGGGTTATGGGTTACAGGTTATGGGTGATTGTATTTTTACTTTCGCCTCTCGCCTTTTGTCTTTCACCTTTACAAGCCGTGGAGACCATCATCGTCGGCGAAATCATCAATGAGACGACGGGCGAACCGGTACCGAATGTCAATATCCATTTCCGCAGCACGAAGATCGGTACTACTTCCGATGAGAACGGCAATTATGCGTTGCGGGTGGACATGCAGGCAAAAGCACAACTTGTTTTCTCCTCCGTAGGCTATTTCACCCAGCGTTTTGATGTCGAACCCGGTACGATGGCAGGACTACAAGTAGCGTTGCGGGAAAAGACCGCCACGCTGACCGAAGTGGTGGTAGCACCGAATGAGAACCCGGCTCTCGAGCTGCTGCGTCAGGTACGTGCCCACCGCCCGGATAACGACCGTACACTGCATCCGGAGCAGTCGTTCACCACCCAACGCGAGCAGACGCTCTATGTCTCGCATATCCAGAAACGGCACCTGCGCCGCGCGTTATGGCGCAACTTGCAGTCGGGTATGCTGGCGCAAGAAGACTCCACCTATATCCTGCCGCTCTACCGCGAGACACAATCGTTCCGCCTGCACGGACAGGAAATGACCCCTGCCAATGACCAAAAGACACAGGCGCTGATTCTGTCTTCGACCGACTACTCGTCGCTCTTGGGCGGCGAAGGAAACCTCAATTTCTACGCCAACTCCGTCTCCCTCATGGGGCACGCGTTCCTCTCGCCGCTGGCGACGAGCGGAAACTTGTACTACCGCTATTATCTGGTAGGCGAAGACACGATTCATTTCCGAACCCGCAATCCTTTCTACGCTACGTTCAACGGTGAATTGGTCATTGACACCGCCACGTTTGCTTTGCGTTCGATCAAGGCCTATGTTCCGCCCGAGGTAGCGGTCAACTACGTCAACGATCTGCATGTGTCGCAGACGCTTGCACCGGACGGGACTATCGCCGAGGAACATCTGTCCGTGCTGCTGGATTTCATGGTCAAAGCGGACAAAGCCGGCACTGTCTTCCCGACCCTGCTATTGACAACCTCACTGAAAAATCCGAATATTCAGAATATTCAGAGTATTCAGAATTCTCCGATTACTCCGATTTCTCAGAATACTCCGATCGTCTCTGCTACCGACTCCGCTTTCGCCACACTCGACTCCCTGCCGCTCATCCGCACCGCCAAATGGTTCGCCACGATTGCCCTGACAGGCTATATCCCTACGGGAACACCGGTGGACATCGGGCATGTGGAGGAGATCTTTCAGATCAACCGCCACGAAGGGGTGCATGTCGGTTTGCCGTTCCGCACGAACGAGAAATTCTCCAAAGTGGTGTCGCTGGAGGCATCGGTGGGGTACGGATTCAAAGACCGCCGCGTCAAGGGCTTGGGACGGATTTCGGTGAACTTACCCACGCCGCGGCGCAACATCCTGCAACTCGAGTACCACGACCGCTATGTTTGGTCGGAGGTGGACGATTTCAGTCGTTTGCTGCGCGAGAACTCGATGGGTTGGGGCAATTTTGACTTCACCGCCTACGCCTTCGAAGCCCTTTACCGCGACAGCCTGTGCTTCAACACGGCAATCCGTCAGCGCCAACTCCAACTGCATTGGATGGCCGACTGGACACCTAATTTAGAAACACACGCGTTTGTGCGCGCCGGTTGGCAGGAAGGTTATGCATACCAGTCGCTGAGCGCTATCGCGCGCCTCAGTTGGGGCGAACGCAAGTACGACGGTTTTTTCATGCGCCGCTATGCCTACTCGACCAAATACCCCGTTCTCTACCTCGGACTCGAAGCCGGGCATTGGGGGCGAACAGGCGAAGCCGGTCTATACGCACACGTGCGCGTCATGCTCACCCAGCACGCCAATTTAGGGCTGGGCGGTACGCTGACGTATGCGCTGCAAGGCGGTGCTATCTTCGGTCAAGTTCCTACTACGCTACTCTGGCAGGCGAACGCCAACCAGGGCTACGCCTATGACCCATACCGCTTCACGTTCCTGCATGGCGGAGAGTTGTTAGCCGATAAATACGTCGCGTTACATACCGAATGGAACGGGCAGGGTATCTTGTTCAATCTGATTCCGGGAATCCGCTGGTTGCATCTGCGCGAACTAGTGGAAGCAAAAGTGGTGTACGGGTATAATCAACAATCAACCATCAACCATCACCAATTATATACCGAAGTCGGAGTCGGCATAGGCAATATCCTTCGTGTCTGCGACCTCTACTCCGTATGGGGTTTCCTTCCCTTGAACCACACCTCATCCGTAAGCCATTATTGGGGAATGCGTTTCCGTATCCATTTAGGCCTATAACGCAAAAAAGTTCTTTTTATTTGCATATGTGGATTTTTTTTCGTACCTTTGCACACAAAATAGAAACAGTTATGAGAAAGACGGTCTTTTGTGCCCTATTGGCATGGGTCTTCATGGCATGTACGCAGCCGAGCACGTATTTGCAGACAGCGGAACAGGTAGCTCGGTCGGAGATGGTTCATCATCCGGAGATGTGGCAATGTGACGGAGCGGTCAAACCCAAATGGGAGTACACGCCTACGCTAATGGCGCGTGCGTTCCTGGAGTTGTACCAGCAGACCGGTGACACAGCCTTTCTGAACCATGTACTGCGTTTTGCAGATCTGTTCATCGGCGAAGACGGCACTATCTTGACGTACAAGAAAAGTTTGTACAACATGGATCGTATCCAGGGCGGTAACTGTTTGATTCTGTTGGACGATATTGCCCCAAAACCCGAATACCGGATTGCTATCGAGACACTTCGTGAGCAACTTCGTGAGCAACCGCGTACAAGCGAAGGCGGATTCTGGCACAAACAGGTTTATGAGCACCAGATGTGGCTGGACGGTCTTTTCACCGGCACGACGTTCTATGCCCGTTATGCAGCATGGAAGCCCGAACCGGAGGCATGGAGCGACGTAGCTCAGCAGTTCCTGATTGTTGACCAACACACAGTCAAAGCGAACGGTCTGAACCACCACGGCTGGGATGAGAGCCGTCAGATGGGTTGGAGCAATCCGGAGACGGGTTGCAGTCCCGAGACCTGGGGCAGAGCGGAAGGCTGGTATGTGATGGCTTTGTGCGATGTGCTGGAGCTGATGCCGGCAGAGCAACCGGAGCGACCGGCATTGGAAGCGATCCTGCGTCGTGTACTAGATGCACTACTGACCGTACAAGATCCTGAGACCCATCTGTGGTATCAAGTGCCCGACCGCGGAGAAGAAGAAGGCAATTACTTAGAGTCCACCTGCTCGGCGATGTACTGCTTCGCGATGGCGAAAGGAGTGCGCATAGGCGTGTTGCCTGCGTCCTACAAGGAGGAAGCCAAGCGCGTCATGGACGCCATACGTACGTACAAATTGCGCACGAACGAAGACGGGTCGGTTTCGCTGATTGACTGCTGCGCTGTAGCAGGTCTGGGCGGCAACCCGTACCGCGACGGCACCTATGATTATTACATCCACGAAAAGATACGCGATGATGACCCGAAAGGTGTAGCTCCGCTCATTTTAGCGGCGCTCGAACTGGCAAAATAACACAATTATCGCATTTTATCACCCGATTATTTGCATATATCACAAAAAAGCAGTACCTTTGCACACTGAAATGATAGAGATACGCGAAATACATACGAAACGGGAACGGGAACAGTTCATTGAGTTCGCCAACGAGCTCTACAAAGATTGCCCGTATTACTGCCCGCCCTTGTTCTTCGATGAGATGAACTGCTTCGATGCAGAAAACAACCCGGCGCTGGAGGTATGCGAGTATCAGTTATGGATGGCATACCGCGAGAACCGCCCTGTCGGTCGCATCGCCGGCATCATCAACCATAAAGCCAACGAGAAATGGGGCTACAAGCACGTGCGCTTCGGATGGTTCGATTTCATCGATGACTTAGAGGTGAGCAAAGCGCTGTTAGACACAGTGGCTGAATGGGGCAAGGCACGCGGAATGAACGGTTTGAACGGTCCTGTCGGATTCACCGATTTTGACCATGAGGGACTGCTGCTGGAGGGTTATGAGTACCCGGCTGTAATGGCTTCGCTCTATAACTATCCGTACTACGTGAAGCACATCGAAGCATACGGTCTGACCAAAGAAGCCGACTGGATTGAGATACAAGTGTACCCGCCGAAAGCGTGTCCGGAACGTCTGGAGCGCATAGCGGATATCGTGAAGCAACGTTCGAAAGTACGCGTGGACAAAGTCAAGAACTCCCGTGAGTTAGTGCGCAAGTACGGCATCGAATACATGGATGTGATAGACACTGCTTATCAGAAGCTCTACAACTTCCAACCTATGACCGTCAAGCAGAAGAACTACTACAAGAACATGTATTTCCCTCTGCTGAACTTCGATTTCGTGACCATCGTAGTGAACGAGAAAGACGAGATTGTAGGTGTAGGTTTGGGTATGCCGGATATTAGCGACGCATTGCGTAAATGCCGCGGCAGACTATTGCCGTTCGGTTGGTATCACCTTCTCAAAGCGCTGAAAGCCAAAAAGATGGACAGTTTCAGTTTCCTGCTGATAGCCGTTCGGCCGGACTACCAGGATAAAGGTATTATTGCCCTGTTCCTGCAAGATCAGATACCGTACATCAATGCGTATGGTATAAAGCGCTTGGAGACCACCAATATCCTGGAAACTAACACGAAGAACATTGCTAACTTTACGCAGTTCGACCACAAGATACACAAACGCCACCGCGCGTACATAAAAGAGATCTAAATGATAAAAGGCAAAGGGAATACATACGAGGCGGCACTGCAGCAGTTGAAGACGTATGTTCAAGAGCACTCGATGCGCTACTCATCTGTGCGCGAAATGGTACTCGAACATATCTGCAACCTCCCGCAACCTTTCACTGCCGAACAACTGGTACGAGCCTGCCAAGAGGATCGAATTTCAGTTGGAACGATCTATAACACACTGACATTATTCGTTTCGGCACGGATTTTGCATGAGATAGAACGACAACATGGTCACACCCGCAGCGAATACTCAATCATTCAGGACCGCTCTGTCCGCATGCAGATCATATGCGCTAAATGTCAACGCATATCATCCTTCCGAGACAAAGCAATAGAACATCTTGTGATGAACAGAGTGTATTCGAATTTCAATGCAGACCATATAGCCATATACGTCTATGGCGAGTGCAAACACTGCAGAAACAAGAAAAAAGAAGATAATTTATGAACATAACGACCCTATATTGGATTATATTTATCGGTATAGCCTTGGCAAGCTGGATCGTTTCGGCATCGCTGGAGCGTAAGTTCGAGCGGTACAAGAAAGAGCGTCTGCCGATGACCGGTCGGGACGTAGCGGAGAAAATGCTGCGTGACCACGGCATCAATGACGTCCAGATCACCTGCATCAAAGGGCAACTGACCGACCACTATAATCCGACCACCAAGACTGTCAATTTGTCAGAAGCGGTCTATCACGGCGCTAACGTGTCAGCCGCAGCGGTAGCTGCACACGAATGCGGACATGCGGTGCAGCACGAGATGGCATATGCCCCGCTGCGTATGCGTTCGGCATTGGTACCCGTCGTATCGGTAGCCAGCAATTGGATGACCTGGATACTGCTCATTGGTATGCTGACCATCCAGAGTTTTCCGCAACTGATGATGGTTGGAATCGGTCTGTTCGCGCTGACGACCCTATTCTCTTTCATCACCCTTCCGGTAGAAGTGGACGCCAGCCGCCGCGCTGTGAACTGGTTGCAAGAAGCAGGAATCACCGACCGCCACACGACAGAAATGGCATCCGATGCGCTCCATAGTGCCGCATACACCTACGTAGTAGCCGCACTCAGCTCACTTGCCACGCTGATTTATTACATTCTCATCTTGATGGGAGGACGAAGAAACTAAAACAACTATCATAACGGTCCCGTAGCTCAATTGAATAGAGTGTCAGATTCCGGTTCTGAAGGTTCTGGGTTTGAGCCCCAGCGGGATCACAGAGAAGCCGCCAAAATTGGCGGCTTCATCTATTGGAGTTTGATATCTACGATAATGGGTTCGTGGTCGGAGTATCGGTGCAGAGACTTATCCTTCAACTTATACGCACCGTGCTGGTAGTACCAGTCGGCATTGACATGCCACGGTCGCACTTGGCGTATCTGCGCAGCCATCGACGGGTTAGCAAAACAGCGGTCCAGGAACCCTATCTCGCTGCGGAAGACATACGAGTAGTCCTCCGCACAGAAACGGCTGATCTGGTCTTCATACCCCGCACGCACGATAGTCTGTATAGGCTGCTCCTGCGTGTAGCAGTTATAATCGCCCAGCAGTAAGACATCCGGATCGTCATAGCGCATCACCGCTTGCGGCAACATCTGCAGCAACGAGTCCGTGTTCTGCATCCGCTTCTCGTTCGTGTCGTATTGCACGCGCCCGGGACGCTTTGATTTGAGATGGTTCACGCCCACAATCAGTTTTTCTCCGGTAGCGGTTTCTTCAAACCCCTGCACGAACATACGCGCATAATAATGACTCGCGGTGTCCTGATAGACCGACAGCGGTTGCTCAACGGGTTGCAAACGGTCGGTTCGATAGATGAAGCAACCGCCTATACGGTCAGCGTCTGCCATCGGCATCACTACATAAGCATACTGCGGTCCTTTCTTGTTCAGTTCTGCCAGCAACATCTCTGGTGCTTTTGTCCCCACCTGCATCTCGCACAGCGCGAACAGGTCTGCGTTCATCGCCCGCATTGCAGCTGCCAGTTTGCGCGTCTTGAGCGCCTGCTGCGCCGGTGTAGTACGCTTATGCGCGTATCCGCCCAAGTCCGCGAAGTAATTCTCTATGTTCGCGCCCACGACACGCAATTCGTCTTTCTTGGGTTTAGGCAGTTTATCCACCGCCCCATGCTTTGTCTTGACGCCCTTTCCGCTCACGAACTGCCGTTCACCGGTTACGCGCGCCTCAAAACTGCACACACGATCACCCGTGCGTACATTGTAGTACTGATTGCGACAATGCACACAGACAGATGCAGCCCTGTTGGCTTCCACCAGTCTCCAATAGTCCGTACTGTCTCCGTCTGCCAAACCTACCGCCCGTTCCTCCGGACAATAGAGACGCTCCGGCGCCAACACCAGCGAGTCATAATAACTGCCACACACAACTAACGGTGTGGTCACCTCTACCATCTTGTCTTGGTACTTCGGCCAGTCTGCTTGCAACTGCGCTAACGAAACACGCTCTGCCGCCGAAACGGAGAGCGCGCTTAAAAGCAGAAAAAAAACAAAAACTGCGTTTCTCATAAAGTTGCGGAGGATGGGATCGAACCACCGACCTTCAGGTTATGAGCCTGACGAGCTACCACTGCTCTACTCCGCGATATATCTCCCGTTTTCACGAAAGCGGGTGCAAAGGTACTACTTTTTTCTGATATAGCCAAATATTTTGGCAAAAAAGTGCTAAAAAACATTATTTTTTAGTCAAACGGACGCTATTTGGTCATTTAGTACGCGTTCCTGCGGGTGTATAGAGCACTCCGTTTCGCCAAATGAACAATTGCCCGTCCCGCATAATTTTACGCACATCGGACTCGTCGGAAGCTTCGTTTCTGATGTCCAACGTAGTGGCATCAAAGCCCAGTTTATTGTCCATCCACTCAAATCGCTCGGTCATATAACGCCGCACATTATCCACCTCCGCCTCATACGATCCCCAAAGAAGCGGATTCTGATGCACATAGGTATTCATAATCGGCCACCGCAAAAAATTCAACCGTTGGGACTGCATCAGCAACGCCTCCTGTTCGTCAATATACTGTGTCATGTACATCTCGGTCAGCCCCGCACGGCGCAGGTCAGCCCATAAGTTCCGCAATATCCGTTTGTTCAAGGTACTTTTAACCACGATATTATCCACCAACTCCCGCAAATTACCCGTTGTGCTGCCGCAAGTACGGTAGATATAATCGCTATGACTGTTAATGGGGTACGTGCGATCGTCGTTCTCAAACGCTAGGTCGAAATCCCATACAGGACCGACGAACAGGGTATCGTTCGAACGCTGTTTGTAGAAATAGACACTCCAATAGGTGTCGGTGTTGCCGGACAGTTCTCCTACCAGGAAATGCCGCATAAACGTGTTAAGATCCAAGTAGCGCCGCCAATTCGCCTCCATTTTGTTGTAGTGCCTCTCGATATAGTTTGCCTGCGTATAGGTGATGCTGTCCTCCTTCGGATACTTGATTGTCACGCCCGTACCGTTATTGGACCAGAACATCGACTGCTCCTCATAGGCATACGCATCCGCCTCAATAAGATAGCCGCCCGTTAGCGCATCACCGCTATTATCCGATTGCGTCATCTCAGCCACCTCCACGCGGTTGGGACGCACCTCTATCTGGTCGCACAACTGGTAACAGCCCTTATAATCTCCGTTCAACACCACATCGACGTACGCGCAGAAAGGCGTATAAGGCATCTGCATCATACGACTCAGTTCGAACGCTAACTGGTTGCGCATCAGTGTCTTATCGCCGTAATTATTGATGAGCGTCCACTTGCGTGCTTTCGCCGGAGAACCCAACACATGATGCTTATGAGCGAACTTGATGCGATAAGGCTTCTTGGGAAACGAGCGGGAGTAATTACCGCGTTCACGAATCGTAGCGGTGTCGGAAAGGAGCTTTTGACCATCATTGGACACAATAGATATATATGCCTCTATCTCATGTTCCTTGTCGTACGGAGCCTGATTGTCACGCGTATGGATAGAGACCACCGGCAGGTTTGTCAACTGACTCAAATGACTGTCGTCACCTGCTCCCTCTATACCGTAGAACGCCACTTCTATACCGCTGCAACTCTTGCCTTTCGGAGCCACAAAACGCACATAACGGAATCCGCGGGAGCAGTTCACCTCTTTGTACGTAACAGTCTCATCATCAACAATCGCCAAGGGTAGCGCGTCCATAAAATCCTCCCTGTTGGATCCCTCGAAGATACCCAACAATACAGTCTGCGAACCACCGGAAGTGTTCGTTCGTGTCCAACTGACGGCAGTAATAACGCACGGTTGTTCCAGCGCCAAACCCGTCCACGTACCGCCGGAGAGCACCGTTCCCTGCAATGCGTTCTCCGCCCACGCCATCAGCGAAACCGCCAATAATACTATAACAACGCCAACACGCTTCATATAATTGCAAATCGGGCACAAAGGTACTGCTTTTTTTTGACATATGCAAATATTGAGACAAAAAAACACGCGCACGTGTGTAGCGTGCGCGTGTTCCTTATAACATATATGCCCATCTATTACAAACCGAGGCTTGCCTTGATAGCCGGCACTTTCGCCTCCGCCTCAGCGGTGCAACGCTCGTAGTCTGCGCCGGTGAACGGTTTTCCGAGTTCGGTAGCAACCGGGATCTCGAAGTAGAACTTGATCTTCGGCTCCGTACCGGACGGACGAACAGATACTTTCAGACCGCCTTCGGTGAAGTACTGGAGTACATTCGATGTAGCGTTCAGCGGCATCTCTATTGCCGACTCAACCCACTTGCCGTCTTTCAACTCTTGCTGTTTGAGCAACTTGAAGTCTTTGATACGAACCACTTTCTCGCCTGCGATCTCCTGCGGCGGGTTATTGCGGAAGTTAACCATCATTGCCTGAATCTCCTCTGCACCCGTCTTACCCGGGCGAACGACGTTGATAGTCGTCTCACGCTGGAAGCCGTAGTCCTGATAAATCTTGAGCAGGTAGTCATACAGCGTCATACCGTTGTCCTTCGCATAGGCAGCGATTTCGCAGATGAGGCAAATAGCTGAAGGCGAGCATTTATCGCGAACAGCATCGTACGGCAGGAAGCCGAAGCTCTCCTCACCACCACCGATGTATTTGCGCTTGCCTTCCCACATACGGATACGGTTAGCAATCCACTTGAAGCCCGTATATTCATCGGTCAGCGTAACACCCTGTGCATCAGCAATCTTACGAATGAGTTCAGAGGTAACGATGGTCTTAACGATATACATATCGTCGCGCATCTTACCCAGACGCTTCATGTTATTGATGATGTAGTAGTGGTACATGATATTGGTCTGGTTACCGTTGATGATGACCCACTCACCCTTGTCGTTGCGGCAAACGATCGCGATACGGTCAGCATCCGGGTCGGAAGCGATTACCAGATCGGCACCAAGCTTGGTGCCTAACTTCATACCGAGGGTCATTGCCTCAGCGTTCTCGGGGTTCGGGCTAACTACTGTCGGGAAGTTACCGTCAATCACCATCTGCTCGGGCACTACATGAATGTTCTGGAAACCCCAGCTACGCAAACACAGTGGCACGATCTGACGACCCGCTCCGTGCATCGGGGTATAAACGATATTGAGGTCTTTCTGACGAAGGATGGTCTCCTGGTCAATCATAACGTCCTTAACAGCCATCATGTAATCATAGTCCATCTCGCCGCCGATGATCTCAATCAGATCCGGATTTGCCTCCCACTTGACATCTTCCATGCGCACTTTGTTCACCTCGTCGATGATACCCTGATCGTGCGGCTGGAGCACCTGAGAACCATCCTCCCAGTATGCTTTGTAACCGTTGTACTCTTTGGGGTTGTGCGAAGCGGTTACGTTCACACCACCCTGACATTTTAGGTGACGAATAGCGAAACTTACTTCCGGTGTCGGGCGCAAACTCTCGAACAGATATACCTTGATACCGTTCGCAGAGAAGATGTTCGCTACTGTCTCAGCGAACAAACGACCGTTGTTGCGGCAGTCGTGACCTACCACTACAGCCACTTGACCGTTCTGTACGTTCTCAAAACCGCCTTCGCGTTGCACTTTGAGCATGTAGTTGGCATAACCTTGCGTCGCCTGAGCCACAATGTATTTATTCATTCGGTTCGTTCCTACACCCATGATACCACGCAGACCGCCGGTACCGAATTCAAGGGTGCGATAGAATGCGTCAATCAGTTCGGTTTTGTCCTCTGCGTCCATCAGTGCTTTCACTTCTGCGCGGGTTTGCGCGTCAAACGGTTCGCGAGTCCATACCTCAGCGACTTCCATTACTTTTTTCAATTCTTCATTCATGGTGATAAAAGTTTAAATGTTAATATTATTCTTAATTATTTCTATTCCTTTACTTTGTAAATAGCATCGAGGTTACGCACGAAGCCGTCGAAATCGAGACCGTATCCGATCACAAATTCATCCGTTATCTCGTGCCCCACATAATCGGGTTTGGAGTCCTCGTACTCGAGTTTATTGGGTTTGAAGAGCATCGACGCCACACGCGTGGACGTTGCGCCAAGCGCACGGAAATGTGCTTTGAGCTGGTGAATGGTAAGACCTGTGTCCACGATGTCCTCCACGATGACCACATCGCGCTGATCCACCACCTGCTGCAGCGGTACGATGAACTCCAACTGACCTTTGGACGACATACCCCAATAAGAACTGACACGGATGAAGGTAATCTCACAACGCACATTTTTGAGCGCACGTATAAGATCCGCGGCAAACACAAACGCACCGTTGAGTACCACCACAAACAGCGGCTCTTTACCCTTATAGTCAGCACTGATACGATCTGCCACTTGCTGCACGTCCGCACGAATCTGCTCAGGCGTCAGCCATTCTTCAAAATGATAACCTTGTTCATCAATCGTTCTCATAGTTCTGAAAAAGAAAATCATTATACGGATAGCGTTTTACGTGAATAGCTTTGATACGGTCGTACAGCAACGCACGCAAAGCGTCTATATTGTCTTTTTTCTTTGCCGAGATAAAGATGCAGTCCTCGCCCAAACGAGCCATCCAGGTTTTCTCCAAATCCTCCAGCGACAGGTTCTCCCGCTGAATAGGCGTCAAATCATCTTCCTCTTTCGGCACATAGGTGAAATTATCTATCTTATTGAACACCACAATCTCCGGAATCCGTTCACCTTTCGCCTTCTCGCCCTTCGCCATTATATCGGCGATCGTCTGCTCTACTACCTCGTATTGTTCCTCGAAATTCGGATGACTGATATCCACTACATGCACTAACAGATCCGCTTCACGCACCTCATCCAACGTGGACTTGAACGACTCAACAAGATGATGCGGCAACTTGCGGATAAACCCGACCGTATCGGACAGCAGGAACGGTAAGTTCTCTATCGTCACCTTGCGCACCGTGGTATCCAGCGTCGCGAACAGTTTGTTCTCCGCGAACACCTCCGACTTGCTCAGCAGGTTCATCAGCGTGGACTTGCCTACGTTCGTATAACCCACCAGCGCCACACGAACCATCTTACCTCTATGCTGACGCTGCGTCGCCATCTGCTTGTCTATCGTCTTCAACTGCTCGCGCAGCAAAGCGATACGCTGACCTATCACACGTTTGTCCGCCTCTATCTGCGTCTCACCCGTACCACGGTTCACGCCACCGCCGCGCTGACGATCCAAATGCGACCACATACGGGTCAAACGAGGCAGCATATACTGCAGATGCGCCATCTCTACCTGCGTCTTCGCGTAACTCGTCTGCGCACGCTGCAAGAAGATCTCCAGAATCAATATCGTTCGGTCAATCACCCGCACGTTGGCAGGATGTTTGTCTCGATGATTAATCGCTTTCTCCAGGTTACGTATCTGCCGCGGACTCAACTCATCATCAAAGATCACCACATCAATCGGTTCCTGTAGCGTGTCGCCTGTAATCTGTTCCCGAGCAATAATATACTGCCTGATCTCCTCCAGCTTACCCTCTCCCACATAGGTCGTCGAGTTCGGCTGATCCATTCGCTGCGTAAAACGCTTAACGGGCACTATCCCGTGCGTGTCGGCAAGAAACGCCAACTCATCCAAGTACTCCTTGGTGCGCTCCTCCGGTTGCTGGGGAGTGATCAAACCCACCAACACCGCGTGCTCAATATAAGGCTTTATCTCTATCAATGACCCTTTACCTCTTACCTCTTAACTCTTAACTCTTACCTCTTACCTCTTAACTCTTACCTTTCAAAACTCCACTTTCGGTGCTTTGGCAGCGCCTTCTTCTGCCTCGAAATACGGCTTCTTCTCAAATCCGCAGATAGAAGCTATGATATTGTTCGGGAAACGGCGAATCTGCGTATTGTATGTACGGGCGGTTTCGTTGAACAGTTGCCGAGCAACTGCAATCCTGTTCTCCGTGCCTTCCAACTGTGCCTGCAAGTCACGGAAGTTCTCGTTAGCCTTCAGATCCGGGTAGTTCTCTGCCACTGCCAACAAACGACCGAGTGCCTGACTCAATTCACCTTGTGCTTTTTGGAAGGCTGCCAGTTGTTCTGCCGTAGCTTTCGTCGGATCAATGGTGATCTGCGTCGCTTTCGCGCGAGCTTCTACCACACCCTCCAACGTCTGTTGCTCGTGTGCGGCATAACCCTTGACCGTTGCCACCAAGTTAGGCACCAGGTCTGAACGACGCTGATATTGGTTCTCTACTTGAGCCCAAGCGGACTCTACCTCTTCTTCTGCTGCTACAAATCCGTTGTACGCATTAGCTACCCATAACACGAGAATAGCCAAAATGCCGATCAAAATTACCCACGGACGAAATTTTCTTAAATTCATATGCTCAAAACTTTTAACTTTTACTTCTTACCTGTAACCTGTAACCCATATCCTCTCCTCACCATTTTCCTCCGGCTCCTCCGCCGAACGTAGAGCCGCCGCCCCATGAACCGCCTCCGCTGAAACCGCCGCCGCCAAAGCCGCCACGACTTCCGCCGGACACATACACGGTATGCGAACGGCGCGGAATAACGAACGGTACAACAAACATATTCCCGCAGTGCGCACATTTGTATGTACGTTCACCCTTTCCGGCGTGGCTGTATGTGGCTGCCAACAGCACTTGTTCGCGGGTAGCGTGCGCACGACGACGTTTGCACTTCGGACACCGTTTGACCGAAGCCCACCATAAAATCAGGATCACTAATCCTACCGTTCCCACAATAACCGCCAACCCGATCATCAATTCATCTTCTTCCTCCTCCGCATACTGCCCACGGTTAGTCACCGAGCGGATCGCCAACAGTTCTTCCGGCACATCGCCTTCCGTACAGATCTCATAGATGCGCAGCGCACCGAGACACAAGCCTCCGCCGTAATCACCTGCACGGAAAGCAGGAATCATATCGTCGTGTATGATCTGCGAACAGCGTGCATCTGGCAGCACGCCCTCTATACCGACGCCCGTCATAATACGGATATCGTGACTCTCCTCCACAAACAACATCAGCACACCTGCGTTCTGATCCTTACGGCCTATGCCCCAACGCTGGAACAACTCATACGCAAAATCAAATGCGTCACTTTCTCCGATGGATTGCAGCGCCACCACGCACAACTCCACATGCGTTGCCGCATCGAGTTTCTGCGCACAGGTATTGAGCCACACTACATCGCTGTCCGCTAATAAACGGTCAGGATTCGCCACGTAACAGCCTTGCCCGTTCTTCTTCGGATCAGGCACCGACGATGGCGTATATACCGCCGCGAACACCGCGTGGGACACCAATAAAACGATATATATTACCAGCCTGCGAAGCATTGACCTATAATTTTGTGTGCAAAATTACAAAAAAAAAATGACATACACAATAGTGTATGCCAATTTTTTCGTTAAATTGTTACTTTTTAACGTTTTCTCTTACTTACGGATACCGAGTTCCTTAATGATTGCACGGTAGCGCTCGATGTCTTTTGCCTTCAGGTAATCCAGCATACGACGACGCTTACCTACCAATGCGGTCAGTGCGCGCTCTGTACCGAAGTCCTTGCGGTTCTCCTTCAAGTGCTCGGTCAGATGGTTGATACGGAACGTGAACAATGCGATTTGGCTCTCTGCGGAACCCGTGTTCTTTGCGTCGTTGCCGTATTTAGCGAACAACTCGGCTTTCTTTTCAGCTGTTAAATACATAATGTAATTTACGATTTGACGATTTACGATTTACGATTCATCGTCGGGTTATACAATCACCACTAAAGTCAGATATTGCGTCGTAACTCCGTGGCATTAATGCCTTTTCACGCGAAAAAGCCTGCAAAATTACTGCTTTTTTTCGATATACGCAAATTATTTGGCAAAAATCTGCAAAATATCTTACTTTTTTAACTGAAACGGGAAAGATCCGATCAGATTACCGTCGCAGAAGAAGTCAATCGTATAAAATCCATCCTCTGCTTTTTCGATCGGACAATAGCATGTTCCGTTGAACGCCTCGCCCGCATATTCGATCTGCTGAACCAGCGTATAAGGGATCTCTCCGCTCTCGAACGCGAACACATGCTCTTCTCTCTCTTCCAGTAATTCGCCGTTCGGAGTGATGATACGCACATACAACTCCTTCAATCCCGGCGTACAAGTAATGTTCTTCGCGATTGTGAAATCGAATTGCAGCTTGCTCAGATGGCTCACCATACGCGTTTTCTTGTCGTTCTTGTTGAGCATCGTGTGAGTGCAAGATGTGATCTCCAACATCGATGCACGACTGACCGTCTCAGACAATTGCGTATTGGCAATAGTCAGTTGCGAGTTCTGCTCCTTCACCTGCTGGTTCTCCCGTTTCACCTGCTGGTTCTCCATCGTCAAACGCTGATTCGTTGCGTTCAAACTATCTATCTGACGCACATAATCCTGCATCACCAAACGCACCGTAGCCAGCTCTTTCTTCAACTCCGCAATCTTACGCGCGTTGGAAGCCTTGGTCTGACGCAACTCCTCCAGCAAGTCCTGCACGCGTTGCTGCTCACGACTCAGCAAGTCCTGCAAACTGTCGTTGCGTATATCCATCTGCTGGTAGCCGTCGAACTGGATCGCCAAGTCCTCGTACTCTTCCTGCAACTCTTCTTTCTCGATAGTCATCTGCTCTACCATCTCGTTCATCTCGCTTCGCTGACGCAGGTTCATA
>Ga0310690_10001169_pt1 | contig 48549 bp, 35 predicted proteins | sample AusTroGonzalo_MG_2_FD_207661 | JGI IMG/M metagenome (GOLD analysis project Ga0310690, IMG submission 207661) | Bovine rumen microbial communities from tropical cattle in Woodstock, Queensland, Australia - Gonzalo_04 (v2) (version 2) | ecosystem: Host-associated > Mammals > Digestive system >... | reverse complement strand
TACTTTTTTATACCCAATTACCAAATAATTAGTATCTTTGCAGGCAAAAACAATCCGTATGACAAAAGAATATGACAAAGAAAATCCAGTGACCATGGCCAGCGAGCCAAGCATGGCGTATGTGAGCTGCGCATCAAAAGCTAAGCCTCTCACCGATAGTATGACCGTCGACGAGTATTTCGAAAAGGTTAGAAAAGCCTTGGACAAACGCTATGAGAATCTATAACGTCAGGGTCTTAAGATCTGCCGAGGCCGACATTGACGAATTGGCCGATTTCCTTTTCGAACATCTCTCAAAGGAAGACGCATACCGCTATCTTGAATTTATGAAGCAAGAGGTCTTGTCATTGTCAATTTATGCCGATTGTTTTGCCGAATCCCATTCAGAAATGCTTCGTGCCATTCATCCCCATGCCAAGAGGATGATTTCTCATAACCGCAAATGGGTCTATGTGTTCCACATTCATGGTGATACTGTTTTCGTTGATAGAATCCTTCCTTCAAAGAGCATTTCCAATTAACAATTCCAAATGAAAAACCTCCTCCTGACCCTCATAATCGTCCTCTCGGCGCCTTTCGCCTTCGCCGGCACCATCCTTATCGAAGGCTTCGAATACGGCAACCACGACCTCGTTTGCCCCGTCGGCTGGACGAGCGACGACGACGCGTGGCTCAGTGGCTACCTCGAGAAAGACCACAACCGTCTCCCACACTCGGGCAACTGGTATGCCTTCAGCAACAGCGACGACGCCTGGATGTTCATGCCGCTCTATTTTATCAGCGGCCTGCAATACCGCATCAACTGCTGGGCCATCGCCGACGGCAGCTGCCAGCTCGAGGTCTGGGCAGGCTCCTCCCCTAGTGCCGACGACATGCATACCCTGCTGCTCAGCGCCACCGTGGATGAGGAGGGCTACCAAAAGGTCTCCAACTACGTCGAAACCATCCCCTTGGGCTGCGAATACATCGCCATCCGTGCCCTCATCAACGGCACCGCCACCTGTCTCACCATCGACGACCTCGAAGTCGACATGGTGGAACAATACCAATTCGAGGCCGAGCCCATCACGGGCGACTCGGCCATGTACCCGGGCACACAAGGCAGCTTCCGCTACCTCGTCCACAACGTCGGCTTCGATGCCTTGGACATCACCATGAACCCGTCAAATGAGTTCTTCACCAGCTTCAGCTGCACCAGCAATGGCGTCACGGCCATGACCTTCCACACCGAGCCCGACGAAATCATCGAGGTGACCATCACGGCCACCCTACGCCCCGAGATAGAGCCCGGCACCATCTGCTGGCTCGACGTCAACATGACCATCCCCTGCAACTGCAACACGGCCATGGTGACCTTCTGGGTGACACCCCTTGAGGTGGAACAAACCACAGAAAACGCCAGGCCCGAAATCAACGTCTATCCCAACCCTGCCGCCGAGTACGTCATCGTAGAGGCGGACGACCTGCTCGAAGTGGTGCTCTACGACATAAAAGGAAGAACCCTCGGCAGCACAGCCGCCAAGGGTTCCAAAACTTATTTAGATCTCAACAATTTAAAATCCGGCTTTTATTTCATCTCCGCCAAAACGCGTTCCACTTCCTCTTTCGTGAAATCAATCTTGAAGATGTGATTTGGCTTCAGGTAGTGGAGCTTATGCTCTGCTTGGAAGCGTTTCTCGCCGCCTCCCGTGATGTTGAGCATCACCACGTCGTCGGCCTTCACCATGCCCTTTTCCACAGCCTGCTGCAATGAGGCAGTGGCAACGGCTGCGGCATGATAGATGTCGATACCCTCAGTCTCCTCAAACAAGGCCTTGGCGGCATTGGCTTCGACATTGCTGACGGCGAGGATGTCGCCATCGGTGTCCTTCAGTGCGTCATAGAGTCCACCGGCGAGGCCGTAGGGCGGCTTGCGGTTCGACAGCACAGGGGCACAAATCTCAGCAGCGTCTTTGCGGGCTTGGTCGGCATCGTAAGGCAGCAGGGCGCGCGAGTCGGCACGCCAAGCGTCGTACATAGGTACGAAAGGCTTGTTTTGCGACACCATCAGGCGAGCTTTGTTGGTGCCATAGCGACCGTCGACGATGAAGCGCAGGTTGGCTTCCCAGGCGGCGATGGCACCCGTGCCGCTACCCACCGCTTGGAAGTAGAAGTCGGGCGTGCGGCCGATGAAGGTCGTGGCCGACATCATCGTGGTGCTCATGCCGTCGCGGCGGGCGATGTTCTTGGCACCGCCTTCGGCGAGGTAGCCGTCCAAGGTGCACACCACGTTGGAGAGGTTGATGGCATCGAAGTAGTCGCTCCCGCTCTCGGTGGTGATGAGCTTCACGCAGGGATTCAAGGGCTTGTCGAACCACAATGCATTGATGTTGTCTTGCGGCACGCAGAGCAGCAGCTTGATGCCGTTGTCGGAGCACACCTTTGCGAAGGCGCGGGCCGTGTTGCCAGCCGAGGCCACCACCAGCACCTTGTCCTTCAGCTCATCGCCCAAGCGGGCGCAGACGGAATAGGCTTCCATCTCCTTAAAGGAGCAGGTGGTCATGCGAGCGTCGCGCTCGGGCCACCATCCGTTGAAGGTGATGTAGAGGTTGTGGAGGCCGAGGCGTTGCGCCAGACCCTGGCTCTTATAGGTGACAGGCTCCGTGGGGTCTTGCAGCATCGTCTTGATGGGCAGCCAGTCGGCATAGCGATACAAGCCCAGGTCGCGTCCTTCCTTCACGACGAGCTGTTTGCTCTCGTAGATGGGGCGCACCATGCTCGGCTTGTCGCATTGCTTGTCGTCGAGGGTCCAGCCTTCGTCGGCGAAGATGCGGCCCGTAGCAACGGTCTGCAACTGGTATTTGGTTGGAGTAAATGTCATGGTTGTTGTTATTTGATGATTATTTTTTGTGTCCTGGTTTCATTGTCATTGATGAGACGGAGGACGTAAACACCAGGCATCATCCCGCTTGTAGAGACGCGATTTATCGCGTCTCCCTGCATAAGGACACGTCCCGTCAAATCGATAATTTGCAATGTCGCATGGCCGTCAACACCGTTGATGACCAGATTACCCGAGGCATCGATGAACGCAAACGTCTCATTGTCGCCATCTGCGTCCTCGCTGACGGAAAACACCAAGCGGAAACGCGAGGCGTAGTCTGTCGTCTTAGCGTAGAAGGTGTACGACGTAGCCGTCATTGCGGACTCCGATCCGCAATCTCCTGAGAGCAGGTCGATGTCGGCACCGGTTTTGTGGTCGATGAGGTGGAGGTAGTCCAAAGCATTGCCTTGAAGGTCGACCTTCAAGGTCTGTTCGCCGTTATGGCTGGCTTTATAATTGAGGTCGAGTGAGGGAGCATCGTCGCGGACAAGCATCACAAACTGTTTCCCTTCACGGGTGAGGTAAAGGGAGCGCTCCCCTTTCAAGCTCAGCAGTGGCATGCTAACACCTTCATCCAGCTTGACAAAGACTTTTTCTTCGCCAATGCTCAGGCAAATGTATTGTCCTTTTTCATCACTGCCACCCTTGCCTTGTGGATTGAGTGTCACCGTTTGATTTGCGTCATTGGCCTTGACCAAGAAACCACGGCCTACAGGGACGGTGTTGCCCGTCGCATACTCCCAATCGCCGCTGTTGGCGAGATAATAATAGCCATCCGAAACACTTCCAGTTTTCGTGAAGTTGATGTTGTGCGCCGTGGGGTTGCCAAGCAGGTTGAAGCCTTTCAGGTTGGCATCGCTGTTGGCGTAGCCCAAAGCGACCGTTTGCGTGTCGTCGCCATTGTTCAAGGTGCCCGTCATCCGCAACATAGTGCCAGGGTTGTGGGCATAGAGGTAACCTTGTCCAGAAGCCAGACTGAAAGTGCCAGCCTTGTAATTAATCCATTCCTTGCCATCAGCATCACCATCTTCGTCGTAGGCATAGAGGTCGTAGGCGTCACCGACCATCGTGGTGTTTGCAGGATTGTACGTACTAAACGGCGTAGCGATGGTGTACCAGCCACCGTCAGTGGTATAGGCCTCAATGCTTTTCTTGATAGTGGCCTTCACGCCATCATTGTGATGAATAAGTTGAGCGCCGTCTTCAAGAATCAGATAACTGGCTTCGTTGCAGGTGGCTGTTCCGCTGACGGTAAGCGTGGCGCCGCTGCACACAGTGTGCTTGTCGAAGGAGAAAATTTTTGCTATGGTCTCGCTTTCGTTGTGATTGTATTCCTCGCTGCGGATGAAGAGCTCCACTTTGGCAAGATTGCTGGTGCTGCCGTAGCAACTGAAGATGGGACTATTATTGTTGGGATTGTAACGCAGTTGGTTCCTTGAATTGGATCCTTGGGCAACAATCGTGGCAGTGCCATTGGATGCAATTGAAATGCTCCATTGGCCGTTGGCATTGTTTGAGGCTTGTGTATTTAAAAGATTGCTGCCGCTGCTCGCTGCATACAAATAGCCGCCATTGCTGCTCCAATTGGCATCAAAAAACGTCCAATTATTCCCTACTGCACCCAATGTCAATTTGCAAACTGCATCGTTGATAGTATCAATTACTCCATCAGTGATAGTAACATCTGTAGCAGTTCTATTATTATTGTTTTGAGTTGTGCTCAACGCCTTCCCTGCCGCTGTGTTCACAATGAGGTAGGTTCTCCCTGCCACCAGTTGGTCGGTGGAAGTGACCAGATGATACTTTTGTTCAAAAGGCGCACCCACATAAACGAAGGTGGCACTCACCGTGACATTGCTGGCGGGCATCTCAAACTGGTTGTCAGTGACGGATACAGGGTTGTTTGAGGCATCGGTAACGACCCAATGGTCAAACTCATAGCCGCTAGCGGGAGTGGGGGTAAGGGTGACAACATCACCTTCCACAGCTTGGTTGTGACTAAAGGTAATGGTTCCATTCTCAACGGACGATGACAAGGTAATGGAAAAGAGCTGATTCCATTGGGCATAGAGCGTCAGGTCATTCAGCAGGGTAACAGTGGCACCGTTGAAATAAGAGGTGCCAGAGCCATTGGATTCGGTGTTCCAACTGTCAAAAGCATAGCCTTCGTAGGTAAAGGCGTTGGCCTGCAAGGCGGTAGGCACAAACTCGTTGACGGTCTGCATATAGCTCGACTGGCTGCCGCCATTAGGCTTGAATTGGATGGTATGGGTGGGAGCAGAAGCGGTTGCGGTCTTTTTGTAGAGTTGAATCTCGGTTTGTCCTGAAGCATACGAACGCAAGCCGCCTTCTCCATTGTTGTAATTATATTTCAAGGTCGCGACAGTACCATAGGCAATTTGGGCATTCCCATTGGACAAGGAGATGGAATAGGTTACCGCCGAAGTGCCTTCCGAAAAAGTCTTAGCCGCTGTCCAATTCATGTATTTGTTGTCATGGAACAAAAACTTATATCCCGTTCCTTGTTGGCTTATGGTAACAAAATAGTTGTCGTCGACCTCGTTGCTGGCAATGGTGTTATTCACTATGCTCACGGAACTGCACCTCCCCCATTTATTATCAATGGTACCGTTAAAAGCCACGCTTTGGTCTTCACACACAATCAAATATTCTCCGCTCCAATCACTCGGTGCTTCCGTGACTTTCACATAGTTGTAGCTCGAAGGCTGGACAAACGATGCCGACACAGTGACATTGTAGGCAGGCATGACGAAAGTGCTGCCCGTACCTGAATAGACTATGGTGTTGACGTCACCTGTCTTGTAGACATAATAGGAATACAAAATATAGCCATTTGCAGGCGTATTGCTTAAGGTGACCGTGGTGCCCGAAGTGGCGCTGCTCACGTTGGTGCTGATGCTGCCGTGGGCGAGACCTGTAGCGCAGGTGATATGGTATGCCGTGGTGTTTTGGGTGAAGGTCGCGCTCACGGTGACGTTGAACGACGGCATGGTGAAGGTGTTGCCACTCACTGGGACGGTGGTATTGGCATCGCCGGTCTTAAAGACGTTCCAACTTCCCAGCATGTAGCCTTGTGCGGGCGTGGCAGTGAGGGTCACCATAGTGCCTTCCACAGCGGTCGATGGAGCCGTGATGGTGCCATGCTGAACGCTGGCGCAAGCGATGTTGTAAGTGACACCCGTCCAACCTTCTTCCCAGATGATATGGGCATATTCCGGGTGGTCGATGAAGGGATTGCGATTGCCTTGGATGCCATAGACGGCTTCATTGCGGTCGATTTCCTTTTGGCTCACGGGGTCGTTGTCGCTCCAAGCAAGCAGCATGTTGATGGCCCAAGGCAGGATTTCCGACTTGTTGGTCATGCCGCTGCTGCCCCAGTCGGAGTCTTCGGTATAGTAGCGCGTGCTCATGTACATGAGCGCGCGGGCAAAGTCGCCTTTGTATTCATCGATAGGCTCGAAGACTTTGCCGGTATATCCTAACGACGACTTGCAAGGCCCCAGTTTCGAGCCATTTTGCGAAGTCCAGGTGGCATTACTCACCTCACCGAAGGGGAAATTGCTCCTTTGGTAGTTCACGAAGCCATCGGTGGGGAAGATATGGTGAAGGTCGGTGGTCGGCGTGGCGGCGTTGCTGAACCAGCTCTGAGGCCACGAGTGCTCGCGGTTGAAGCAGTCGCCTTCCTGTTCGTAGGTGCCGCATTGGTCGTTGTTATAATAATTGTACGAGTAAGTGGCGCCATCGGAATACATGTCCCACACCACGTTGTCGCCTTTGTTGTCGGTGCTCCAGAAGGCGCTCCAAATCTGTTGGTATGAAATAGATGTATGATTCTTGATTTTATCGTGAAGGGCGGCTTTCAGTTCATCGCCAGTCTTGCCAATGGCGCTATTATAGTATCCATCGGGAATTTGAGCCCAAAGGCCAAGACTCGTCAAAGATAGCACGAGAAGGAGTGTAAAACGCTTCATTGTGTTTATTTTCATGATGTTTTTAAGGTCTGAAAATTGAGGCCGCAAAGATAAGGATTTTACTTGTATGTTTTACCTTCCGTCATCTCCAAAAAATCAGGCAGGTGATCGAGGGGCTGTAAACCCCTTTTGCCCGCCTTGAAACAATGCATGGCGGTGCCGTTGGAGAGAAGCAAAAAACGGGGCTGCAAGGCCGAATAGTAACGCAGGGCTTGGTCGAGCACGGCAGGGGTCAGCTCCACCGATGGAGCCTTGCATTCCACAATCATCAGCGGAGCGCCTTCAGTGCCAAATACGACAGCATCAGCGCGCTTGTCCAAGCCGTTCACCTTGAGCGAATACTCCACCGCCACGAGACCCGCCGGCACCTGAAGGTGCTCCACCAACAGATACAGCATTTTCTGGCGCACTTCCTCCTCAGGGGTGAGGGCGACCCAACGACGGCGCAAGGGATCGAAGACAAAGGTCTTGTCGTCGCGCGTTTCTGTCTTAAACCATTGCAAGGAGGTGGGAGGCATGGTAGGTATGATTTGGAACTGCAAAGATATAGTTTGATGGGATTGCTTCACAAGAAATCTGTCAAAATCTTATGCAAAGGTTGCTTTAGGCTCCAGAAAGCATGTCATCCCCGCGTTGGGCAATGCGTTGGCAAGGGATCTATGCTTGCTGGAGCCGTAGGTTCTTTGAGCCGCCTCCCATAGATTCCATACCCACCCACATACCCTCGTTGGAATGACATGGGAGGCTGATTAATAAAAAATAACTATCTTTGCAGCATGAGAAACCGTTATTTGCTCCTTTTGCCCCTCGCCGCCATGCTTTGTGCCTGCCATCCAAAAGCCGACCCGTTCTTCGGCACCTGGAGTGTCAGCAAGGTCAACGTGCAGTTCGACGAGCAGCGCAGCACCCCCGAGCTGGTGAAGCAGGTGGGCGAGATGGAGAAACAAAACGTCATCACCATCAGCAATGATTCCACACTGACATTCAAAGGATTAGACGAAGAATGGCGGGGACGCATCAGCCTCCAAAAGGATGGCACAATGCTTCGCGAAGGGAACGTGTTTGGCACCTGGAAAAACGGGGGAATCGTCACACGGGCGGGGTCGCCACTGGGGGAGATAACCGTTGTTTATAAGAAAGAATGACCGCCTCACGTCATTGCGGGCTTGACCCGCAATCTCCTGCGCACAAGGTATGCCCTAAGCACAGGGGATGGCGGATGTTCCTCCGCCATGACGCCTAAGGGGTGACAGGCGAATCACTCACTAACAAACTTCAGACTATAAGCAATCGCCTCCAGCTGCAGCAGCATGTTGCGTTTCTTCTGGTTGGGCTCATAGTAGTAACCCTCCACAGTGACGAGGTTGCCCGTGCGGCTGTCGGCGAAAGTGTACGACACGAAGGGGCCTCCCATGAAGTCGTTGACCACGCGCCACATGCCTCGCATCTCGACGGTGTAGCCGGCAGGATAGTCCTTCACCGACCGCACCAAAGGCGGCACAAACTCGGTCTCGGTGCCCATGTAGGAGCCTTCGAGCGGACCCGGTATATACTGCTGCATCATCATGTCGCGCATGGCGACGAGACTCGGCGCGCTGAACTGTATGGTGTCCTTGTAAGGCGTCTGGTAAATCACGATGCAGGCGCTCGAGCGTTCCTGTTCCTTGCGGAGCCACATGAAGTCGGCCTCGTCCTTGGCGATGAAGAAACCTTGCGGCACGATGAGCGTGAAGCCGAAGCGCTTGGCGATGGCAGCAGCGATGTCCTCGTCCTTGGTGGGGCGAAACACATTGAGGATGCGCTCACGCTCCACTTTGTCGAACCATTGCTGGTAGACTTCTTTCTGCTGGTCGAACAGCTCGACCCATGAATTAATGTCAGGCGCACTGACTTTGACGTAACGCTGCGGCGCTGCCCATTGGTCGGCGGCGGTGGTGGCTACGGCCTTCTCCAGGCTCGGGTTGATTTCCACCTCAAGGATGTTCTTATGGCGCATGAACAAGTCGGAGAAGTTCGGCACGTTGACGTGAGCCAAGTCATTGCGCGCCTCTGGCTGCGGCAGGCCATACTGGTAGTCGAGAAAGAAATGACGGATCGAGTCGCCGATGCGTCCCTTCCACTGGTCGTCGTTCTGGGTGACAATCAAGATCTCTGACGTTCCACCCGTTGAGCGGTCTTTCTTGCCGGAACGTTGCTCCTCGCACGAGGTCAACACTACCGCCAACAAGACGATGATTGCTGTTTTAATGAAGTTTTTCATGACTATTATTTTTTGATTTTCAACTTTTGCCCAACCATGACGTTGTTGCTTTTCAGGTTGTTCCATTTCTTGAGGTCGTTGACGGTGCAGCCGTATTTCCTCGAAATCGAGCTGAGGGTCTCCCCTTTCTTCACGACGTGCGTCTTAACAGTGCCTTGGCTACCACCGCTGCTGCTCGGCTTGCTAGTGTTACTCTTACTCTTCACCTGTGCCATAGGTGCGCCCGAGCGATAGATCTTCAGCTTCTGTCCCACATGGATGGTCTCACGCTTCAGGTGGTTCCATTGCTTGATGTTCGACACCGTGACGTGGTATTTACGGGCGATGCTGCCGAGGCTCTCGCCTTTCTTCACCGTGTGGGTGACGCAGTCGCTCACCTGCTCCACCTTCTCCTCGATGACCTCGCGTGCCTTTTCGGCCTTGCTGACGTAGGAATAGACACTATCCTCGAGTTGCACGAAGCGGAGGGTGTATTTCATAGGCATACGCAAGGCGCAGGGGAAGTCCTTCGACGCCGGGATGATACGCTTGGTGTATTGCGGGTTGAAGAAGACGAGGTCTTGCATGGGCACGCCGATGCACTCATTGATTTGGTCGAAGCCCACCTGATCATGCACCATCACCGTGTCGGTGCCATGCAGCAGCAAGCCCGGGTTGGTGGGATAGATGTTGTGCTCCGTGGCGTAGTTCATCAGGTAGGTGACGGCGATGAAAGCCGGCACATAGCCTCGCGTCTCCTTGGGCAGGTAAGGCCAGATGGCCCAGTAGTTCTTGACGCCGCCGGCACGGATGATGGCCTTGTTGACCGTGCCTGGGCCCGAGTTGTAGGCCGCCAGCACGAGGAACCAGTCGCCATAACGGGCATAGAGGCTTTGCAGGAACTGGCAGGCCGCTGCCGTCTCCTTCATCGGGTCGTAGCGCTCGTCAAGCAAGGTGGTGACACGCAGACCGTAGTCGCGTCCCGTAGCCAACATAAACTGCCACAAGCCTTTGGCACCAGCCTTAGAGCCTGCGGTGGGGTTGAGTGCCGACTCCACCATAGCCAGGTATTTCAGTTCCAACGGCAGGTTGTACTTGGCAAGATATTCCTCAAACATGGGGAAGTAGACATAGGAAAGGCCCAACATTCGGCTCGACTGCACACGGCGACGGTTGGCATAAAGTTCGATGAACGACTTCACATGGGTGTTGAACGTCAGCGGAATCGTCGTCTGCCGCGCCAAGGCCTCGATGCGATGCTGGTAGACGGTGTCGTCAAAGACAGGCACCTCGTCCTTGCCATAGTCGTAGATGTTCATCACGGCAGTGTCGATGTCGAGATACACATCCTTGAAATAGCTGATGTTGCTCACCAAGTCCAGCATTTCCATCACCGCCGACTCGTCGACGACGGCCTTGCCAGAGTTCAAATCCCTGATTTCCTGTTCGTTGAGTTCAACGTCGAGGCTATCAAGATCGGAACCATAAGGGTCGTTGACCTGGGCAAAAACCGTGGCGAAGGGGAACAGTAACAAAAAGAGAAGGTGAGCGTATTTCATGGAAAATAGGTTTAAAATGATGTAACTCCTTAAAATGCGAACGCAAAATTACCAAAAATCATATAAAAAAGTGAAAAAAAACTATTTTTGTGAGTTCAAAGCAAAGAAAACAGCTATGGAAAACGAAAGAAACATCGACAGGCTAGCGGGTTATATCATCAAACTGAGCGGTTTGGCCATTGTGGTGGCTTTGTGCCTCTATTTCAAGAACGTGCTGATTTATCTCGTCGCGGCTTTTGTGGTTTCCCTCATCGGACGCCCCTTCATGCATCTGCTGCGAAAGATTAAAATCAAAGGGAAGTCGGCACCCGATTGGCTCTTGGCTGTGCTTACCATCGTGGTCATCATCGCCTTGCTCACCCTTCTGATTTCGCAGATTATCCCATTGGTTACCAAAATCATACACGATGCCTCGGCCATCAACGAGAGCAGCTATTTCGGGTCGAACCCCATCGACAAACTCAACGTGTGGCTCATCGGCTTGTTCCCTGGTCTGGACCAGAATTTCAACATCGCCACCGTGGCCATGGAGAAGATCCGGGACGTAGTCGACTTTGGTAAGGTGGGTGGCATCGTAGGCTCGGTGGCCTCCATGGTGACAAGCCTCTTCGTGGCCTTGTTTGCCATCGTCTTCATCGCGTTTTTCTTCCTCAAGGAAGAGGGATTGTTTGGACGTATCATCTGTGCTTTTGTGCCCGACAAACACGAGCTGACCATGAACAAGACCATGAACGAAATCAAGGAGTTGCTATCGCGCTATTTCGTCGGCCTGCTTATCGAGATGCTCGGCGTGGCCGTGATTGACTTCCTCGGCCTGTGGCTCATCGCCCGCCTCGACTTCAGCTATGCCATCGGCATCGCCTTCATCGCGGGTCTGCTCAACGTGATTCCCTATGTCGGTCCCATCATCGGCGAGGCCATCGGAGTGCTCATCGGCATTATCCTGAAACTCGGCACTGGCGCAGGTTTAGATGTCAACATTTGGGTCTTCGCGCTCATCATCCTAGCCATCATGCTGACGGCGCAACTCATCGACAACTTCGTCTACCAACCGCTCATTTATTCGACGAGCATCAAGGCGCATCCCTTGGAGATTTTCATCGTGCTGCTCATGGCAGGTACCATAGGCGGCACTGTCGGCATGCTGGTGGCTATTCCCACCTACACCGTGGTGCGCGTCATCGCCATTCGTTTCTTCTATCGGTTTAAGCCCATCCAACGGCTTGCACCCGACCTAAGCGAAGAGGACAAAATAATTGAAAATATTGATTGATGAGCCAAGCTTTCCATTTAGGAATATTACGCTAACCCTTAAGTCGTCATGGCGGACAAGGATCCGCCATCTCCTGAGCAAGAAGGATTGTCCATATTATCAGGAGATCGCGGATCAAGTCCGCGATGACGCCTCATAGCGTGATCAAAGTCTTTTCTGAAAAGCCAGCCGTTCGTCGCCATTCAAAAGGTGGATGATGCCGCAGTACTGATATCCATGCTTTTCCAAGCCTTTACGCATGATGACGTTGGCTTCGTGCGTGTCGATGCGGATGTTGGAGACTTGGCTCTCGCAATAGTCCAAAAGCGCATCCAAAACGCCGTGTGAGTCGGGCGTGCTGGCAATACGGTGGATGACATGATAAGGCTCGTCATCGAGCCACTGGCCGTCGTAGATGACGTTGTAAGTCACCTCGGGACTGGGAATCAAGGCGAAGGTACCGACCACTTCTCCCCTCTCGTCAAGCATGACATGACTTCCACCTAATTCAATGTCTTTCAAAAACATATCGTCACGAGGATAGCCGTCGGGCCATTGATAGACGTTGCCGTAGCTACGCATGATTTCACGGGCTTGGTCGCGAAGGCTGAGGATAGTTGGCAGGTCGGCCAAGGTAGATTTACGGATGGTGTAACTCATTTTTGACCGAGTTCAAAGATGGTCAAATCGGCCACGGTCATGTCCACCACCTGAATCAAATCTTGCGGGTTGAGCTTGAATTGTAAGCCTCTCACCCCTGCGCTAACGTAAATATAATCAAAGAGTTCGAAGGTCTCTTGGATGAAAGTCGGGAACTGTTTTTTCATGCCTACGGGCGAACAGCCTCCTCGGATGTAGCCCGTCAGAGGCAGCAGCTCCTTCATCGGGATGAGGTCACAGCTTTTGTTGCCCGTGGCCTTGGCGGTTTTCTTCAAATCGAGTTCGTCGTTGCCCGGAATGACACAGACGAAATACCCAATTTTGTCGCCTTTCAGCACCAAAGTCTTGAACACCTGGTCGATGTCCTCACCCAACTGGTCGGCGATATGCTGCGCCCCGAGGTCGTTTTCATCAACCTCGTAAGGTATCAGCTCATACGCAATCTTCTTCTGGTCGAGGATGCGGCAGGCGTTGGTCTTGTTGATTTTTTCTTTGGGCATGGAGTTATTTGTTTTTATTCATTAGTTTGATGAAACTCCATTGTTTAATAATACTTTGTAGATGTCACTTTACCTGTGCCACCGCAATACGTACAATGGCCATCGGGCTTGCAATTGGGACACTCCAAAGTGCCCGCACCAAACTGATAATCAATCCGATGGGTACCATTGCAAGTACTGCATTTTCCGGATCCATGGCAAAGAGGACAGTCTTTGGTGACTTGATGAGGTTGCACGGGATTACCTGAGCTACTATTAGGATTTGTGATATTGCCGCCTCCATCATCATAGCCGCCCCCATTTTGAATGGGCGTGGAAGATATTCCCTTGGTTACTCTGCAATTCACAGTGGTAGGAATACCAGTATAAGGATTGGGATATTCTTTTATTATCCGAATGTTGTAATTTGGGCTGACATAAAATCTCCAAAATACGCCGAAAGCACCATCGCCAGCATAAACACGCTCTCCACTTGCGTTTGTCGATTTGTAGGCAAAAGCAGTTCCACCTGCATTTACTCTGTCCTCATAAATGGAAATCATCTCAATTGTTGAACCGACATCTTCACTGACTGTGTATTCCCCTCGGTATAGCAGGTTCCATTCTGCATCGCGGATAATTGAAGAAGCTCCATTAACACTATAATCTGGCGCATTCACGATTACTACAGCCGGTTTAACAAGTCTTTTTTGCATGTTGAACTCCTGACCGGACAATTGGCCATTAGCACAATACATTCCATCCATAGTGAATGTCATCCCTGTTCCTTTTAAGTATTTGCTACGTTTATTAGCTTTTTTACACTGAATAAGACCTTCTTCCGGATAATAATACGCATAGTTAAACCCATAATCACCAGAAACAATGCAATTACCGTTTTTATCAAAAATACCCAAAATCAAACTTTCCCTTTCATCATCCTTAAAATCAATCAACTCCCAACCTGTTTCTTTCAACTTGTTTTTGTTCAAGTGTTTCTTATTAATAAAAGTGGTTCCGTCTTTATGCTTTTCTATATATTTGGAACCATCATCATTCTTGTATACAGAGCATTCATATAAATGACCTTTTTTATAAACAAGCCAACAATTAGAAGGGAAATAGGGGGTGATTCGATTCCCATTGATATCATAAACTGCTTTATATAAATAACCATTTTTATCAATATAATAAAAATAATCGCTGTATGCTTGAGTTCCATCATTACGTGTGTAAATTCTCTGCTCTCTCGGTTGATAAATTGTTGTGTCAGGAAATTCATATTCATGACTGAAAACACAATTCCCGTTTTTATCATATTTACCAATGAGGACGCTCCTCCTCTCGTTTGTTTCATTATCAAGTAGTTTTCCTGAATACTCAAAACATGCAGTAGAATCATTATACCGAATGCTTCTATCAAAAGTACAATAAGGCGTCAACCTATTGCCATAAAGATCCACAGCCGCAGATATAGTATGACCGTTTTTGTCTTGATACCTATACAAGTACCACTGGTAACCATCCTTTTCAGTGAACAATTTCCTCCCCGTAAAAGATTGTGCATAAACAGTCTCAAAACATATTGTCATCAAAAGAATAACGCCCAAATATCTCCAGGACCTCTTCAAAAGCAATCTGATTGGAAATACATTCTCAGTTGTTTCCATTGTTTTACACTTCTTTTTACTTATTCTAATACTCTTACTTTACTTCCTGTTCTCCTCCACCCACTTGCGAGCATTCACAAACGCCTCCATCCAAGGGCTGACCTCATCATTCTTGCGCTCTTCGGGATAGAATGCCCACTGCCAAGGCAGGAAGGCTCTTTCGAGGTGCGGCATCATGGCGAGGTGACGACCGTCATTGGAACAAATGCCCGCCGTCGACCAGTCGCTGCCATTGGGGTTGCCAGGGTATTCGTCTTGGCCGTAGTGCATCACGATCTTGTACTTGTCGCGATAGAAGGGGAAGTAGAATCGGCCCTCGCCGTGGGCAATCCAAACACCTAATCTTCTACCTGACAACGACTTGAGCATCACACTCTCGTTTTGGGCAATCTCCACATTGAGGAAGCCCGACTCGAACTTATGCGAGTCGTTGTGCATCATCACGGGATGCTCCTCATGGTCAGGATAGAGCAGGCCGAGTTCCATCATCAGCTGGCAGCCGTTGCACACGCCGAGGCTCAGGGTGTCCTCACGGGCGTAAAAGTCATCCAAGGCTTTCTTGGCTTTCTTGTTATAGAGGAAGGCACCCGCCCAGCCCTTGGCCGATCCGAGCACGTCGGAGTTGGAGAAGCCACCCACAAAGGCAATCATGTTGACATCCTTGAGGTCTTCGCGGCCTGTGGCGAGGTCGGTCATGGTGACGTCCTTCACGTCGAAGCCAGCGAGATATAAGGCATAGGCCATCTCACGGTCGCACTGGCAGCCTTTCTCACGGATGATGGCCGCATTGATGCCCGTGGGCTTGCGGCGGTGCAAGTCGATGCCGAGGCTAGACGCCGTGCCGGTGAAGTTCCTGCCAAAGCTATAGTGCAGATACTGTTTCTTGTAGTTCATGAAACGCTCCATGGCCTTGCGCGGACCGCTCTGCTTGCGGTCGAGCAGGTACGACGACTTGAACCAAGTGTCGCGCAGCGCATCGATGTCAAAGATGTAGTTGTGGTCGGCGTGCAGGATGTTGATCTGCCGCTTGGCCTGGGGCTTGCCGATCATCTTGAAGCTGATGCCCAGCTCGCGCAGCATTCTATTGGCAATGCCGTCGTTGGAGACTTGGAGGACCACCGAGGGCTTCTCGCAGAACAGCACGGCCATCAGGTCTTCCTTGTCGAAGGCCTTCATGTCGAGGTTCATGCCATAAGTCGTGTTGGCGAAGTTCATCTCCAACAGCGTGGTAATCAAGCCGCCTGCCGACACGTCGTGACCCGCCAAAACCAAGTTGTGCTCGATGAGTTTCTGGATGGCGTTGAAACACTTCTTGAAGTAGTTGACGCTCTTCACGTCGGGCACGGCCTGACCAATAGCGCCGATGCTCTGGGCAAAGCTGCTACCGCCGAGTTCGAAACCGTCTTTCGAGAGGTCGATGTAAAGAAGTTCGGTGTTCTCGTCGGTCTTCATCACGGGGCGTACCACCTGACGGATGTTCGACACCTCGCCAGCAGCGGAAACGATGACCGTTCCAGGAGCAACAACTTTCTCACCATCAGGGTATTTCTGCGTCATGGAGAGGCTGTCCTTACCCGTCGGCACGTTGATACCCAGGGCCACGCAGTAGTCGCTCAAAGCCTTCACGGCTTCATAAAGACGGGCGGTCTCACCTTCCTGTTTGGCAGGCCACATCCAGTTGGCACTCAACGAGATGCCTTCGAGATTGCCTTCAATGGGCGCCCAGAGGATGTTGGTCAAGGCCTCGGAGACGGAGAGACGCGAAGCGGCGGCAGGGTCGATGAGGCCCGCAATCGGGGCGTGACCCAAGGCCGTGGCGATGCCGCGCCTGCCGTTGTAGTCCAAGGCGCTGATGCCGAGGTTGCTGAGAGGCAGTTGCACCTCGCCCACACATTGCTGCTGTGCCACACGGCCCGTCACGGAACGGTCCACCTTGTTGGTGAGCCAGTCCTTGCAGGCCACGGCTTCCATCTGCAGCACGTTGTTGAGATACTTGTGTATGTCGCGCTTGGTGTAGCTGATTTTCTTGAAATGGTAGGGCTTGGTCTTGTCGTGCAGAATCGTCTTGGGCGCGCTGCCGAAGAAGTCGGAGATGGCCAAGTCGATGGGAGCCTTGCCTTTCTTGCGGACGAAACGCAGGCGCTCGTCGCCCGTCACTTCGCCCACCTCGTAATACGGGGCACGCTCACGTTCGGCGGTCTCCTTAATGATGTCCTTGTCTTTCTTGTTGACTAACAGACCCATACGCTCCTGCGACTCGTTGCCGATGATTTCCTTGTCGGACAGCGTCGGGTCGCCAACGGGCAGGTTGTCGACATAGACGACTCCGCCAGCGTCTTCGATAAGTTCGGAGAGGCAGTTGAGGTGGCCACCAGCACCGTGGTCGTGGATGCTACGGATGGGGTTGTGGTCTCTCTCGGCCATGGCACGGATGACGTTGCTCACACGCTTTTGCATCTCGGGGTTGGCACGCTGCACAGCGTTCAGCTCGATGGCATTGCTGTATTGGCCCGTGTCGACGCTCGACACGGCGCCGCCACCCATACCGATGCGGTAGTTGTCGCCGCCTAGGACGATGATGACATCGCCCTCTTCGGGTTCCAACTTCTTGGCGTCCTTGACTTTAGCGAAGCCAATGCCGCCTGCCAACATGATGACCTTGTCGTAGCCAAGAGTCTCCTTTTCATTGTGTTCAAAGGTCAGCAAGCTGCCGTTGATGAGGGGCTGGCCGAACTTGTTGCCGAAATCCGAAGCACCATTAGAGGCCTTGATGAGAATTTCTTCCGGGGTCTGATAGAGCCATTTGCGCGGCTCGATGTCCTTCTCCCAGTCGCGGCCTTGCTCCGTGCGGGGATAGGAGGTCATGTAAACGGCAGTGCCCGCCAAAGGAAGGCTGCCTTGGCCACCGGCCAGACGGTCGCGGATTTCGCCGCCGCTGCCCGTGGCTGCGCCATTGAAAGGCTCCACCGTGGTCGGGAAGTTATGCGTCTCGGCTTTCAGCGAAATCACCGTCTCGATGGGCTTGATTTGGAAAGCCGAGGGCTTGTTAGGCTCGGAGGGAGCAAACTGTTCCACCTTGGGTCCAAGGATGAAAGCCACGTTGTCTTTGTAGGCCGACACGAGTCTGTTCGGATTCATCTTCGAGGTCTTCTTGATGAGGGCAAACAGTGTGTTGGGCATGGGTTTGCCGTCGATGACAAAGGTGCCGTTGAAGATCTTGTGACGGCAGTGCTCCGAGTTGACTTGCGCGAAGCCATACACCTCACTATCAGTGAGTTTGCGGCCAATCTTTGCGGATATGCCTTTCAGATAGTCCATCTCCTCCTCGCTCAGTGCCAGACCTTCTTCTTGGTTGTAGGCCTTGATGTCGCTGATGTATTTCAGCGGCTCGGGCTTACGGTCGATGGCAAACACACTCTGGTCGAGATCCTTGTAGCGGTTCTGCAGCATCGGGTCATAGGGAGCGTTTTTCGACTCCGCACGGAAGAACTCCTCGATGCGAGCAATGCCCTTGATGCCCATGTTTTGGGTAATCTCGACAGCATTGGTGCTCCAAGGCGTGATCATCTCGCGACGCGGGCCGACGAAATAACCCTTCACGGTATCTTTTTCAATGCGTTTGGCATCGCCAAAGAGCCAAGTGAGTTTGGAAACCGTTTCCTGAGAAAGTTCGGATTTGGAGTCAACAGCGATAATACGCTGATTATCAGGTTGAAAGTAGGAAATCATAAGCGCAAAGATTTATGCCGCAAAGATAGGAGAATTTATCTAATTTTATATTACTTTTAGATGTAAAATAATGGAAATCTCAGCAAAATACTGCCAACAATCAGAAAAAGTTACGTCGCGTTGTTTTTCTGATTATCTTTGCACCTACTTTAATGTCATTAACCATTAAAACCATTTTACCATGAAACGACTCTTTATTCTCATCGCGTCCTTGCTCCTTGGCGCAGGACTTCATGCACAACAGACCAACCTCACCGAAGCCGTCGACTTCACCGTGACCGACTGCCACGGACAGACCTACAACCTATTCGAAATCCTCGACAGTGGCCAGGCAGTCTTCATCGACTTCTTCTTTTACACATGTAATCAATGTCAGGTGATTTCGCCTTACATCGTGGGGTCTTATACCCAAATGGGCTGCAACATGCACGATGTGTTCTATATTGAAATCTCTTACACCGACAATGATGCCTTGTGCCAGCAATGGGCAGAACAACACAATGTCGAATTTCCTACCGTCGGCAAAGATGGCGGCGGCAACGAAGTCTTCGACCTTTATGGCATCATAGGTTGCCCCACGCTCGTCCTCATCATGCCCGACCATAGCATCGTTATCCAAGGACTGACGCAGTTGTATCCTTTCTCGGCACAGGATGTCGTCAATGCCATGCAACAACACGGACTTCAACCCCACGACTGCAATGTCGGCGTCACCGAAAACGAAACGGCATTGGCCTTGTTCCCCAATCCCGCCAACGAAAGCGTGACCCTCGTCGGCGAAAACTTTGAAGAAGTAACCCTATACAACATTATGGGACAAAAAGTCGATACATACATCGCAGAAGGGTCACAGTTGGTCATTTCAACTGCCAAATACCATGACGGCATCTACTTCGTCAAAACCAACAACGGGGAGACACAACGCTTGGTGATTGCACATGAATAAGCCTTGATGGCTTAGTTGCGCTTCATGTTTACATCGGGTCAACGTCGACCTGCACCTGTACCGCCTTGTAGTCTGAGTTCTGTTGGAACAAACGGATCTGCTGGGCAATCAGTTCCTTGACCTTTTGGGTGTTGTAGTCGCGCCTGAACTTCACCATCATCTGCTTGATATACAAGTTTTTGACCCTTGAAACAACAGGGTATTCCGGTCCAAGCAGGTCTTGCTTGAAGATGGGTCGCAGCATGGCCGCCAGCTCGGCAGCGGCAGGGTTGAGTTTCTGGTAGTCCTGGTGTTTTAACCGTATGAGTATCAGGCGATAGAATGGTGGGTAGCCGAACTGCCTGCGGATGACCATCTGCTTGTCATAGAGACCTCGGAAATCGTTGCGCAGCACGTCTTGCAACACGGGATGCGCCGGCTCGTAGGTCTGGATGATGACCTTGCCCTGCTTGCCTTTGCGTCCTGCCCTACCCGCCACCTGGGCCATCAACTGGAAGCTGCGTTCGTGGGCACGGAAGTCGGGGAAGGAGAGCATATTATCGGCATTGAGGATGCCCACCACCTTCACCGAGTCGAAGTCCAAACCCTTAGTGACCATCTGCGTGCCCACAAGGATGTTGGTTTCCTTGTCCTGGAAGGCCTCGAGGATGTTCTGGTAGTCGTTCCTCGAGCGGGTGGTGTCGAGGTCGAGGCGGGCCACCTTGGCTTCGGGCATGACGAGGCTCAGGTCCTCTTCAATCTTCTCAGTACCAAAGCCATGCATACGGATATTGGGGCTATGACAGACAGGACATTCACTTGGCACCGAGGCCGTGTAGCCGCAATAATGGCAGCGCAACACGTTCTGGTTTTTGTGGTAAATGAGACTCACGTCGCAATTAATGCATTGCGGCACGTAGTGACAGTCGTCACATTCCAGGCGCAGCGAGAAACCGCGTCGGTTTTGGAACAGGATGGTCTGGTTGTGCTCCTCCAAGGTCTCCTTCATCGCATCCAGAAGCGTGCTGCCGAAGTCGGCCTTCATGGTCTTGCGACGGCGTTCCACGCGCATGTCGCTGAGGATGATTTCCGGCATCTGCACGCCTCCGAAACGCTCTGTGATTTCCACGAGATGATAGCGGCCGTTCAAGGCGTTGTAATAGCTCTCGTAAGACGGTGTGGCTGAGCCTAATACGATATTGGCTCCATGCATGGCGGCCAGCACGATGGCAGCGTCACGGGCGTTGTAACGTGGCGCCGGGTCGACTTGCTTGAAGCTGCTGTCGTGCTCCTCGTCAACGATGATGAGCCCGATGTCGGAATACGGCAAGAAGATGGCCGAACGCGAGCCAATGATGATTTGATGCCTCGGTGACTGCGTCTGACCAAAGTCCCTCACCTGCTCCCATACCTCTACCCTTTCGTTGGTGCCGTAACGCGAATGGTACACGCCGAGCTTGTCACCGAAATACTCTTTCAAACGGTTGATGATTTGTGCGGTAAGCGCAATCTCTGGCAAAAGATACAGCACCTGCTTCCCATGGTCGATGGCTTCCTTGATGAGCTTGATATAAATGGCCGTCTTGCCACTCGAGGTCACGCCATGGAGCAGGACAGGCTTCTTCGCCTCAAAACCCTCTTTGATGCCCTTGTAGGCCTTCTGCTGGGCTTCGGTGAGTTGGATGCTGTCCACATCGGTTTGCACCTTAAACTCCTTTAGGCGGCTCACCTTGCGCTCGTAGACCTCAAAAATGCCCTTGTCTACCATGGCTTTAAGGATGGAAGATGTGGCATTGGCCTTTTCCAGCAGGGATTTGGCCATAATGTCGTTGTCGGCATCGCCACCAAGGGTGATGAAAGCCAGCAACACCTCCAGCTGCTTGTAGGCGCGTTTCGTCAAGGTGTCCATCAGCTCCTGAAGCTTGGCGTCGTTACGGTAATCGGGACAGAGGCGTACAAAACGATCGTATTTGGCCTTGTATTTCTCGTTGAGTTCCTCCTCCATCACAAGGATGCCTTTCTCCATCATGCTGTGCACGAGGGGCATCACCTTCTTGAAACCAATGGTTTTGCTCACTTCGCTGATGGTGATTTTCGGCTTGATTTGCAGGGCTTCCACGATGAGGTATTCGAAGTCGTTCAAGGCCACAGAGTCGAGGACGTAGTCGGGCGAAAGCGCCACCGTGGTCTCGCTGCTCAGCTTCAAGGCAGAGGGCAGGGCAGCTTGCATCACCTCGCCAAGGTGACACATGTAGTAGGTCTTCACCCAGTCCCAAAACTTTAGCTGCTTCTCGTTGACCAAGGGCTGGTCGTCGAGCAGGTCGGTCAGGAACTTGACTTCGACGGAAGGCACTTGCTCCGTCAGTCCGACGATAAGTCCCGACATGATTTTAGTCTTGCCAAACTGCACCACAGCCCTCTGCCCCACCCGCACCTGTTCGTTCAATGCGTATGGCACACGGTAGGTGAAGGTGCCTGGCACGGGTATCGGCAGCAGCACCTCGGCAAAAAGGGTGGTTCTATCGGGTGAAGAAGGATTCATGTCTAGATTAACTACGTTGAATCTACGATTAGCTTCGTCGTTCCTCCTCGCAATGACGCTATGCGTCAATGTGAATTGACCGTGGCGTACCCCACCAGCTCGTCGTAGCCTTTGAGGGTGTTGTAGAAATAATAATACAACTTGTAGATATTGTTGGTTTCCCAGTGGTTGCCTGCGGTCAGGTCGGTCATCACAGTGCCGCTCTTGCGGTCCTTGGTGACAATCATGAAGTTGTAGTAGCCTTGCTTGAGCATCATCGAGCAGGTATAGCCGTGAAGTTGGTAGTCGTATTGCATCTTGTTGCTCTCGTTGAAGCACCAGTCGTTGATGGCACCCATGATGTAAAGGTCCTCGTGTGTCATCGGGACCTCGCAGCGATAGAAGAAGTTGACGCGGCAGTAGTCAGCCTCGGTGAAGTTGTCGAGCTCTTCATCCTCCACATAGATAAACTTCTCGCCATGGATGTCCTCGTTGCTGATATAGGCCTTCCTCGCCTGCGACACGCAAGTGGAGATGTCGATTTCGTAACACTCATCGGTCCGACGGATGTGAGCCAGGTTCTCCGACTGGAAGAGAAAATTGCTCGTGTTGAAACGCGTGTATTGGTTGGCACCCTCAAACACCGTCTGGGGATGATGCTCAAACGAAATATAATCGGGGTAAACATAGGTGGGTTTCAGGCCTTCGGCGGCGTTGTCCCAGCGACCGTTTTGGCGAATGGTCAGATGGCTAAACTGCTGCGTGTTGCCCGTCAGGTAGTTATTCATGTTCACCTTGACGACGAGTTGCTGGTGCGTATTGGTGAGTGCCAACTCGTCGGGATAGCGCGGCACCGTGACATCCAAACGGGCTTTTTCGTCCACCACCATGAAACGGCGCGTGAAATAGAGGTCGTTAAGGTCGTCGCCATAGACGATAAGCAGATAATTGCCCGAGATAATCGGCATCATGTCGGCTTTCGGGAACTTCAATTGATAGTTGGCGTAAGGAATAAAGGTGTTACGCGAGAAAGCAAAGTCGTCCAAACGGTCCGACTCGAAACCCGAGGCATATTGCATGCGCTGGATGTCAGTGGGTCGCCAGTCGTGGCTGCAGTGGATGAAGGTGTAGTTGAGCACCTCGCCATCGCCATTGATGATGTCGAACGACAGCGTGAGGCGTTCCACCATGTTGTCAAGCGGGAGGACGGGGTCGGCCAGTTGGTCGCCGTCGGCATAGAGCTGCACGGTCTGCACCTCAGGCTTGTAGTTGAGGTTGCCGCAGGGCAGGTTGAAGTCCTGGGCAAACAGGGCTGTCGCCGCGCAGAGGGCCACTATTATCAAGGTTATCCTTTTCATCGTTTTGGTATTTTCTGCAAAGGTATAAAAAATGTAGAGACGGTGCATGCACCGTCTCTACAAAACCTATACCAAGAGGCTTTACAGGTTCGCCACAATGCGGTTCTGCACCTCACGGAACTCCTCTTCGCTCATATGGACATGTTCCTTCTTGAAGTCCATGTCGCCTTCCTGCGAGATGGGGATGAGGTGGATGTGGGCATGGGGCACTTCCAAGCCGATGACGGCCACGCCAATGCGCTTGCAGGGCACGGCCTTCTCGAGGGCCTTGGCCACTTTCTTGGCAAAGACCATCATGGCACCGATTTCGTCGTCTTCAAGGTTAAAGATGTAGTCATCCTCGCGCTTGGGAATCACCAAAGTATGACCGACGGCCACGGGGTTGATGTCCATGAAGGCGAAGAACTGCTCGTCCTCGGCAATCTTATAGCAAGGGATTTCCCCTTTCACGATTCTTGAAAAGATAGTAGCCATAGCGATAAGATTTTAACGGGTGATTTCCATGATTTCGAACTGCACCTTGCCGGCGGGAACTTGGATTTCGGCGACATCGCCCACCTTCTTGCCCAACAGACCTTGACCTATGGGAGAGTTGATGGAGAGCTTGCCTTCCTTGAAGTTGGCTTCCTTCTCAGGCACGATGGCGTAGGTCATCATCATACCCGACTTGGTGTTTTTGATTTTCACCTTCGAGTAGAGCAGCACCTTCGAGTTGTCCATCTTCGACTCGTCGAGGATGCGGGCGTTGAAGATCAGGTCTTGCAGTTCTGCAATTTTGGCTTCCAACAGGCCTTGGGCTTCCTTGGCGGCATCGTATTCAGCGTTCTCTGAAAGGTCGCCCTTGTCGCGTGCCTCCTGAATGGCTTGCACGATGCGCGGACGCTCGCGAAGAATCAGCTCATCGAGTTCGTCTTTCAGTTTCTGTAACCCCTCCGGGGTAAAGTATTTAATCTCTGACATAACTGTGGTATTATTTCAAAAAAAGCGTCAAAAAAGGAGACCCTTACCGAAATAAGGGTCTTCCTTTGTTTTGAGAATGCAAAAATACGAATTATTTATGAACTGGTAGCAGTTTTAGAAAATAAATCTTGCACCCACGCTGTGCGTTCCGTTGAAGACATAGGTGTCTCTGTAGGAATAGTCGATGGCGAGCTTCATGTTCTCGTTCTTCTTCGACAGCGGCACTTGCACCGAAAGACCAGCGCTGAGGCCTCTGTTGATGTTCATGCAGTTGCCATCGTTGAGGATACCCTCTTCAGTCCAATAGTTCTTCGCCCAGATGCCCTTTTCGTAGGTGTAGCCGCAGCGAAGCATGAACCAGTCTTTCCAACCATACTCCAGACCGAGTGTGAATTGGTCGTTGGTGAAGGAGTTGGAGGCGAAGTTACCGGCCAAGGTAATCCTGTGCTCTTCGGCGAACAGGAAGTCGTAGGCGGCAGCGATGCTCAACTGGGTGGGCAGTTCGAAGTCGTCGACGCGCTGCACCATGGTGAACTGCTGGGAGCTACCTTCAACGAGGAAGGCTCTCAGTGCGAGACCGTCGCCAGAGAACTTCATGGTGGGTCCGATGTTCTTCAACGTGACGCCGAAGTGGATGTTGTCGTTAGGACCGGTGACGTACTGGATGGCAGCGTCGATGGCGACACCGACACCGCTCATGTCCTTGATAGACTCGCTGATGATCTTCAGGTTGAAGCCACCGCTGATGCTGTTGGAGAACGACTTGGCGAAGCACAAGTTGATGTTCATCAAGTTGGGCTTAAACGTACCGAGTGTTCCCGGATCGGGGTTCTGTGTTGTGGTGATGTCGATAGTACCAAGGCTGAACGACATGAACGACAGACCCAGCACGCTGGATTCGCCCACGCGAGCCAAGAAGCCGAACGAGGAGATTCTCGTATCGTTGCCGACGCCTTGCAGCCACCAGGTATGGCTGAAGTTGACATCCAAAGTATTGCATGAGGTGATACCAGCCACGTTGCCGAAGATGGCGTCGACGCCATGCACCATTGACATGCCTGCGTTGCCCCAGCCCGAAGACGCTGCCCACGGGTTGATCAACAATTCGGAAGCGCCGGCCTGGCCTGAACGGTCTTTATTTCCTGCAAATGCTTGAGGAGCACTTAATCCCATAAGGATTACGAAGCTCAAGGCAATATATCTAAATGATTTCTTCATGATGATAAGTTATTTACGGTTAGCAATTACATTAAATTAGAATGTGTTCAGGTCAACCATACGCATGGCACCAAAGAACTTGATGACTCTCTCCTTACCGCTGGTCAAATCCTTGATGTGAATCAGGTAGAAGCCACTGGCAACAGGAGTGTTGGCGAAGTTCGTGAGGTCCCAATCGATGTTCGGGCTGTCGTTGTCCTTGCGGAACTGACGCACCTTGGTACCGCTAATGGTGTAGATGGAAACCACGCACTTTTCAGGCAGGTTACAAATCTTCACCCTATTGGTAAGTGCATTGCCCTCGTAGGTATCGTAGGCATAGTAAGGATTAGGCACCACCGTAATGAGGTTAAGGTCGCTATCGGTCTTGGCTTCATCGTTTTGGACAGGATCCCATCCTTCAATGGTGAATTGGTACATCGGGTTCATGTCGTTGATCATCAAGTCTTCGTTCGCGGTCTGGAGGTTATAACCATAACCAGGAGCATAAGGCTTGGCAACACGGATGCGGATACGGCAGCTGTTGCCCTCAGGCAACCATTCCATTCCTTCAATACCCATCGGCATACCAATCCATTCAACCATCTTGTAGAGGTTGACGTTCAAGTTCTTGGCAGAACCAGCGTTGGTCATCTGCTCGATGAAGTGCATGGTGTTGTACAGCAGCTTTCCACCGTCATAACCGTAGTTCTTCACATGATGCCAAGGCGAGGAAGCAATCATCTTGATGGAGTCCATACGCCACACATAGACGAAATGTTTACCGCCAAACACAGGTTCGCTGTCGGTACCACGGAAGATGGCCGGATCGTAGAGCTGTGAGGATTCGCCGTACAGCTGCTCGACAGTAGCCTGTTGCAGCTTGCTAGGATTGAACTGCATGTCACGACCGTTGTAGTCAGCCAGGTAAGAGTCCTCACCGTAGCAGACATTCAGACGGACTCCCGTTTCAACGTCGATAACGTAGCCAGGGAACCAACCCATACCCATCGGGGCGAGGAAGTTGGCATCCTCAGGATTGTCGCTGACGAAATCAGTAGCACCAGCAATGTCGTTGAAGGGCTCACCGGTACGAGGATCGATATAAGGATTACCGTCCTTATCGATGGAGGCGTGTCTACGCATGTAGAAGCGGTCGGCGCCACCTTCAGAGAGGTTCTTGTCGCCACACATCTCAATGACGGGGCAACGGCTCCACTTCGATTTGTCGGCAGTGAGCACGACGTCGATACTAGCCGTCTGACTGAAGGCAGATGGATTACGTGAGTTGGAGGCGAATTGCGGACCGGGGTCTTTGGCATCGGTATGCTTCCAATGTGAAGTGAGCAATGCGGGAGCCCAAGTACGGTTAATCAGCTTCTCATAGTTCTCTGACGGGTCCCAAGGCTCGTTGCTGCCGTTGGTATCATTGGAGCAGCTATAGTCGTTATAAGCAGCATTGTCAGCAGAGGCATAGTTACCGGAACGGATCCAGTTGAGGAACGAGTCGGAGACATCGATGTCGCGGATACCATCGAGCCAAACTTCAGTGGGCTTATCGAACTCCATGGTTGAGGTAATCACTCCATTGTTGGGAGCAACCACATCATAGTAATCATGCCAGTTGTCGGGATTTTCCGGGCTCGGGTCAGGATCGTTCGGCGAGGCGTCGAACTTCTTACCCACCCAGATACGACCGATGTCGTAAGGCTGAGCGATGGTGATAGAGATACCGCGGTCAATAAACATCTGCTCATTTTGGTAAATGGTGGTCGTATCACTCTTATACGGATTGTAGCCAGTGCTATCAGGCTCGTCAAGATCGCGCAGATACCAATGGCACACCATACGAGCAGCAGAGTCACCTCTGAGTTCCGGATTACCGGTGACGTTATACGTGTATTTCTCAACCATTTCGTCGAACGTCAGTTCATAGCGGTGCGATTTCACATTCAGCGGGTCGACAATCTTCACATCGATCGGGCCAAAACCTGCCTTGTAAGTAGGATGGTAGGCAATCGGGTAGTTCGGAGCGCCGAAGCGGCAGGTAGAATCATTGGCCATCTTGACATCACCATTTTCATCAAACAGGATGCTATTGATGGTTTCCTCATCAAGTTCGAGTTCGTTGCCACCATTACCCACACCGACCAAACGGGTCACAGCAGGGCTGTCGCCATAAGTGGCTCTCAGCACCGTGCCATTAACTGTCTTATGCGGAACAGCTGCATAGCACTGGATGTTCTTTCTACCTTCGAGGTAGGGCTTCTTCTGACCTTGGAGGCCTTGAGCATCTTCCTGGCTGTAGGTCAGGTAGTTGTTATAGGAGTACGCCACAGCCATATAATAATAGGTCTGATGGTTCACCAGGTTCGGGTTGTCACCTTGGGCAAACTTGTCATCGGTGATGACGAAGCTGTGCGTGATGCCGCCATCGCCGCCATCCACCTTCAGTTTAGGCACATTGGCTTGCAGCGACTCGTCATATTCGTAGTTAATCAGGCGGGTCACGCCATTACGGACGTCGCATTGGAACACCAGACGAGCCTTGTCGGTGTTGTAAAGTTCGTCGGCACCAACACTAGCATTGGCAAGCTGATACACCTTGTAACCTTCAAAGCGATAGTTTCTGTCATAGGGGTGTTCAATGTTATCGTGGCCGTTGACAATGAGGATTAAGGTGTCATGACCATTGGGAAGTGTGCACTGAATAGAGTCGTAAGTGTCAACACTCTCGAAATATGAGGTAGGAATTTCGGGGTCTTGTTCAATGTAGCCTTCCTTATAGTTGTTGGAGATAGGAGGATTCGACAGATAGACGATGAGCTGTTGGTCGAGCTCACGGATGGTCAGGTCAGGAGCGTTAGGACCGTCGATGACCTTGAAGCAGTTGTCGAACAAGGCTTGGCACTTGTCGTCGACCACGCGCAGCAACTCAACAGAAGCCCAGGCACCGCCGGAAGTGGCGCGAGCCCACGGCACACCGAAGGTGATGTAGTTGACAGCACCAGGTTCCAAGGTGAAGGGGCCAGCGGACTGCATGAAACGGCGGTCGCTAGGCGAGTTGCCGCACTGCTCTTCCGACCAGTACTTGCCGTCGGTATTGAAACCATCCGCAGGAGGCATGCCTTGAGTACCCCAGTTCCACGGGTCAGAATCGCCAGGGAACATGAAGTCACAATCAGGACCCACAACGTCTGAGCCCGTTAAGGCATTGCCGCCATAGCGCATCTTGGCGCCGTTTTTCCAGATACCACGCAGGTAGTTGTAATATTCAGGAGCATTCTTCGGGTCACCATTGGGGTCGTTACTATTGTTGTGATACACGAAACGGCGCATACCGAAACGTTCGTCGTCGATGATGCCGTTGCCGAAGTTCACACCGTTGATGCTTTCGTCAACCATTTGGGTGGAGTCGACGGGCACCAGAATGGTGTCGCCCGTGGCGGGATCAATCTGTGACTGATAGACATATGCATACTTGGGGTTGTCAATTCCATCAGGATCCATGTAGGGGCCCTGGAAGAAGTCGATACCAATCGCAGGAGGTTGGCTACCATAGGCTTCGGGCTCACCATTACCGTCGACAGCCTTACCGTTATAACCATAACCAAGACCACGGCCGACGTCGCAACCTACATAGTCGTCCCAGCCATAGCCGAGGTCAACGTCGGTCCAAGGCGAGAAGTAAGTACCCGTCAAAGTATAGGTGGAACGGTTGATGATTTCGTAAGAGTAGAAGGTCATGTTGTTGATTTCGTCGTTGGTGGCGAAAGCAAAAGCTTGAGCACGCACTTCGATACCAATGGCTTGACCACCGGACTCAGTGTGTGAAGCACCTTTATCGTTGAAGATCCACCACAAGGTTTGGTCACCCTTCAGCACTTGGTCAGCGAGGATAGAGCCATACATCGTACCATAGATTTCTTCTTCCATGGTCGGGATCTTGGTGTGGCAGAGTTCGTTATCTATATCGTAGTAGGGATAGTCACCGTTTTCCGGTTTATACTCACCGTCACCGTCATAGTCGTAGAAAGGTGCCAGATAGTGAGAGACACCCTCAGGATCATTCACTGTGGGATGGGCGGGCCAGTTCTTGATAATCGACGGGATGTTGTCGGTCTTGCCTTGGGCGAAGTCGTTGAGGAATTCGTCAACTTCGGCGCGGGTAATCTTGAAGAGCTTGTCCCAACGGGCGCACGTGGCATCATCGATAGAGGCTTTGCCTTCAACGGTCAGAGGACCCGTCCAGAAGTCGTTACCACCTTGCAGGTTGGGGCCCTGGCGGAAACGCACGGCAGCGCACTTCAACTGGTTGTTGATGTCAACACCGGCAATCCAAAGGGAACCGGCAAACAAAGAAGTAGCGGAACCATTAGCGGGGATGTAGTACTTGGAACCATCACCACCGGGGAGGTCCCACCACATGTCGCCGCCGGCATTGACACGAGTTTTCACATTGTTGATGTCCAGCCATTCAAACGCGGATGATGGCGTACATCCGGCTGCGGTGACGGCGCGCTGACCTTTGCCTTCGTCAGGCCCGAATTTGTACATCTCAGCCTTTCCTGGAATCACAGCGCTTGTGATGAGAAGCGCCGCAAACAAAATTCGAAATATATTCTTCATAATACTGGTATTTTATCGTTATGAATTGTCTCGCATATTAGAAATTGATACTCAAACCAAGCCTGATGTGACGAGGCATCGAATAGAAGTACGGGTTGTTGACGTACAGTTCATACATCTGAGCGAACGACTGAGGATCAATCTGGCTGGCGATTTCACGCTGCCATTCAGGAGCCGACAGGTAACCGTCGTCGTCGGGGTTACCAGTAGCGGAATACACACCGACAACGTTCTTCGAGTTGAGCAGATTCAACACCTGAAGGTAGACATTCACGTAAGCCTCACGACCTCTCGGTTCGCCTTCCTTGTTCTTGCCGAGGCCGAACTTGAAGTCCTTGTCGACACGGAGGTCGAAACGGAACGAAGCGGGGATACGAGAGCCATTGTAAGTACCTTGCAGCAGGTTGTTACCACCGGAGATGGGCGAGCTCACCGTACGTGAAGCGGTGTAAGGCGTGCCAGAACCACCGTTGACTGACAGGTTGATACCAGTGTTGGCGAGAATCTGGAGGTCGGGCTTACCGTTCTTGCGGTGGATCACAGGACCGTTGTAATTCTTACCATCAGAGAAACGGTAGTCGAATGACAGGTTGAAACTGTGACGGCGGTCTTCATCGGTCGGGAACACCGATCTCAGGTTAGGCACACCGGCAGCGATCAAAGCGGCAGCCGTGGTGGTCGATGAACCGGTCATGTCGGCGAACTGCAGGGTGTAGCTAGCACGGATACGGGCGTTCTTCGTACGACGCATATCGTAGCTGGCGGTCAAACCCTTGACGGTACCGAAGTCGAGGTTACTGTAGGAGTTATAGGCCTTCGGGTATGCACCGTTGAAACGGTACATCTGAATCTGGTTACGGATTTCACGATAGTAGGCCGTGATGGTCATCGAGGACGTGTTGGTCACCTTCTGTTGGAAACCGAGTTCGTAGTCGATGGTCTGTTGAGGTCTCAGGTTGGGGTTGGCAATGTCTCCCGAGATTTCGTTGAAGTTGTAGTAGTACAACGGGCTGCAGTAGAAAGCACTGGTAGGACGCTGCGTCAACACATCATAGTGGGCGAAGAACAAGGCTTCATCGGAAATCGGGAACGAGAAGGAGATACGAGGCATGACGCTCCATGCGGGATCGTAGTCCTTGAACGAGTTTTTATCAACTTTCTGTTGGCTGGGATTCTTGACCCAAGGCGAAACACCCGTGCCGTAGTCAAGGACGCTCGGGTCGCTGATTTCGTCACCAACGCTGTTGTACCAAGTGTTGCCGTTACGGTAACCGACAATCTCAGTGATTTCGCCCAACTTGTTCACATAGGGAACATAGTTGTCGCCGATGTTATCCGGGATGTCGATATCACTCACCAGACCTTCGAAGTTGAAGTTATTGCCTCCGATATTACCACTGGCAATGGCGTTCTTGACGTCGCCAACGGTATTGAAGTCATAGAGCACATACGGGTCTTTCAGAACATCCTGGTTTGCGTCGAAGCGGTCGACACGGACACCGATGTTGAAGATCAGGTCTTTGAATGCGAACTTGTCTTGGAGGTAGCCAGCCATATAAATGGGCTGTTGAGCGGCAATCGGGCGGGTCAGGATGCCTTCCTGATCCCTCTCTTCGAAGAACTGATCAAGTGAGGGACGCTCGGTGAAACCGTACTTGCGGCTGCCGTCGTAGGAGTAGCCGTAGTAGTACACATAGAGCTGGCCGTCTCTGGTAAGTTCGTCAGCGCTAAACATACCCAAGTCGAGACCACCGTCCACATGACCGGTTTGAAGTTTGCCGTTGGCATCGTAGTACATGATGGAGTTGTTATCGAAGTCATAGGTATCGATAAGGATGTATTCCGTGCCGTTAACGGGGAGATGCATGGCTCTACGCAAACGGGCGTCAAAGGTGTATTGTGTGGACTGGTCGTACAAACGGTTGTATTTCACAGTGTCAACGAAGCCGTCAACGCTGTTGGCATACGGATGGTCGAGGTCGAGTTCCATGATGTGGAAGTTAGTGAGGTCGCGCATCAGCGTCCAGTAGTTGGAGCTGTACGACATGGATGAGTTGTTACGCATCTCGAATTGGAAGCCCAACTTGATATCGTGGGAGTTGTCTCCTCTACCCAAGGTCATTGAACCGTTGACGTTCACAGAAATCTGGTCGTTCTTTGAAAAGCCATAGCTGGTTTGGACGACGCCAGGAACAGCAAAGATGCTATAGACACGCAAGGGGGAAACACCGTTAATCAGACCTTGTCTGAGTTGGATGTTGTTCATGTTGTCGTAGTTACCTGCAGCGCCGAAAGGCTCATACAAAGCATAGAAGTTATCGACATAATTCGAAAGCAGGGGGTTGAAGTCGGCCTTTTGTCTTTCGAAACTGACGAGGGTGTCGTAGTAGTTGTTCATCACCCAAACGTTGCTCAAGCTCTGGAGGTTGGTGGTGTCGCCGTCCACGGCCACGCCATTAACCATGTCTTCCGAGAATGTGTAGTTGGTGGTCTTATAGGTGGTGAACTTACCTAAGTTGCCATAGGCGAAGATGTTGTTCCACAAGTCGGCATCGCCCGATTCGGCCTGATAGCGCGAATAGTCGGCCTGGATGCTGTAGTACACATTGGAGACCAACGAGGTGCTTTCGGGATCGGAGGGGAAGCGCTGTGTGAAACGGATATAGCCACGATAGGTACCACTCTTGCTGTAATAGTTCTTATCGGTATTGAAATAGAACTGACCGCGGTCGCCGGCATAACGGCCGTCAGACTGCACCAACGAACCACCGATGGTCAGGTTGGTGGTCGGGCCCGTGCGGACGTCAATCTTAGCCGTCAAGCTGAGACTCTGGTTAGTGGTGTTGTTGAGGAAGCGGGTATGGACCAAGTTGTCTTCCGGGCGGGTGTAGGCTGCGGTTTGATAGGTACCGCCACCGACACCGGCAAGCACCAGAGGAGTCTCCTCAAGGGTTCTCATCCAATCGTCGGTAGCACGATAGTAACCGACGGCGGAGGTGCTGCCATACTTGTTGCGGTTGTAGTCGGCTGCGAGGAAGAAGCCGAGGAGAGATTCCTTGTCGTTCTTCTTGCTCTTGATGAGCGGTCCTTGCAAGCTACCACCCACGCGGAGGTGACCATAGCCGTCCAACGAGTACTCGGCTTCGAGGCCGCCACCCCAAGTACGGCTGGGGCCTTTGGTGGTCATGTTGATGATACCGCCCATGGCGTCACCATACTGGGCGGGGGTACCACCCAAGATAACGTCGACCTGGTCGATAGCACCCTGAGGCACGCTTGTGCTACCAATGACTTTCACACCGTCGATGTAGTAGACGGCGCCTTCACGAGCACCACGGATGGAGCCGACCTCACCGTCGCTGGAGAACACGCCACCGACGCTGGCGGCAACGCCTTCTGCAGAGCGCACCGGCAACTTGGCGATTTCCTCGGAGGTAATGGACGCACCTTGCGTGGTGTTATCCTTCGAAATCAGGGGGATTTCGTAGTCGACGACAGTGACTTCATTCAAGTTAATGGCGCCACTGACCATCTTGATGTTGTAGAAGGTGATCTTGTTGGCAGGAATGACCAGTCCGCGCAACACGAACGGATTCATGCCAATGCAACTCGCCTTGAGGTCATACGTTCCCGGAGGAATCGGGTTGATGTCGTAGTTACCGTCAAAGTCAGAGGAGGCACCTCCCACCTGCGTTCCGCCCTTTTCAACAATGACGTTCGCAAATGGTACAGGTTCACCACTGTCATCGGTAATCTTGCCTTTGAGTCTTCCTTGCGACTGTGCCATGGTCATCGTGCAGGTGGCCAAGACTAAAGCAAGGGTCATTAGTAAATTTTTAAACATACCTTGTAATTTTATGTAATACTACTTTATTTAGTGCTTATAATAGGGCATTAAAAGTCGTCAAAAGTACAACCTTATTTGAAAGTACGCAAGAAAAATGCGTTTTTTAAGTGATTTTTTTCTTCCCTAAAGTGGGAAAAATTGCCTATAATACTGAAATATAAAGATTTATGAAGACGAGAAATTTTTGAGATTTTTTTTCGTCCTCACGCCCAGCACACCTTATTAATAATAGGTCGCTGGGCTAATAATAGGGATTGGAGCGTTGTCGGCGACGCAAGCGTTCGGCCCTTCGCTTGTCCTTATTCATCATGCGTTTTGTCTTTTTGGCCTGCCGCTTGTAGTGCGACGACTTGGCTTTGCTGTACTGTTTTTTCGCTTGCTTCTCCTGCCTTTCCATACGATGTTCGGCCTTTCGCATGGCCCGATTCGCATTAGGAGCACATGAGCAAAATAATAACGCAATGACAAGCAAACCGATAATGAAGTTGAACTTGTTTTTCATTGTGAAGTAGTTAATGAATTCGAGGGCAAATATAACAATTTTCTTGGAAAATAATACTTTTTTGCAAAAAAAATCGTTCTTTTGCCGTTATGAAAGCGAAAAAACTACACCTATTTATATTAATAGCACTCCTACCCTTCCTGCACGGCTGCGAGAAATATCCTGAGAACCCCAACAGGCCACTACTGCCGTACCCCATCACGATCAACCTCTCTGAAAGCCAATACCACGAACTAAGGTTCATCAGCGGCTGGGCCTACCTCGTCCCGCCCCTGGAAAGCACCAGCCGAGGCATCATCGTCTACCGCTACAGCGACACCGAGTTTTTCGCCTACGACCGCATGCCGCCCAACGAGCCCAACGCCTGCACCGACAGCCAAGGCAACACCACGCGCATGGTGATAGACTTCCCCTTCGTCGTCGACCACTGTAACAACGCATACTATAACATTTTGAACGGGCAAATCATCATCCGCGAGCCCGACATGATTCCAGATTTCCCCACCGACGGCACCACCATCTTCCCGCTCATCCAATACCACACCCAGTTAGACGGCTTCAGACTGACCATCACCAATTAAGCGTCGCCCTCCATCTCCATGATGCGGCTCTGCCGCTCGATGGAAGCCTGATGGATGGCCTCGAAAATCTCGGTTATCATTTCTTCCGACAAACCCAAATCAGCACCCGTGGACACATGGTCGGCGAGAATCTTCTTCCAGCGGTCCATCTGCAACACGGTGACGTTGTTCTGCTTCTTGTACTCCCCAATCTGCGCGCTGACGTCCATGCGGCGTGCCAACAGTTGCAATAATTCCGCATCAATATCGTCGATTTCGCTACGAAGGCCGGCGAGGTCGCGCTCCACGTGACCCGACTGCTTGGAACGGAAGGTCAGATTGGACAGCAAAGTCTTCAGCTCTTCGGGCGTGATTTGTTGCTTGGCATCGGTCAAGGCCTCGGCGGGATTAATGTGGCATTCTATCATCAGCCCATCGGTGGCGAGGTCGAGGGCCTTCTGCGCTGTGGATTGCAGCAAATCACGGTTGCCGCAGATATGGCTCACGTCGGTGATGATAGGCACATTCAATCGCTGCGTCAGCTCGATGGGAATCTCCCACATGGGCGCGTTGCGGTAAGGCGACTCCTTATAATACGAGAAGCCGCGATGTATGGCGGCCAGCTTCGTCACGCCCGCCTTCTGGAAACGCTCGAAGGCACCAATCCACAGCTGCAGGTCGGGTGCGACGGGGTTTTTGATGAACACAGGAACGTCGGTGCCGCGCAAGGCTTCGGCCAGCTGCTGCACCGAGAAGGGATTGACGACAGTGCGGGCACCCACCCACAAGGCGTCGACATCATACTTCAGCGCCAACTCGACATGCTCAGACGTGGCCACCTCAGTGATGGTGGGCAGACCCGTGGCCTGCTTCGCCTCACGGAGCCATACGAGGCCTTGCTCTCCCCTGCCCTCGAAGGCGTCGGGGCGCGTGCGGGGCTTCCAGATGCCGCCACGCAGCATGGTGACTTGCGGAATCTGGGACAGGGCTTGCGCGGTGGCGAGGATTTGCTCCTCACTTTCTACGCTGCAGGGACCAGAGATGAGGATATTGTTTGCCATAACGCTGGCAAAAATACGGCATTTTTGCTGACCATTGCGTTTTTTTTCGTTACTTTGCACATTATTATATTAGACAACAAAGAAAACACCATACGATGAAAAGAGTAGAAATCAAGCAAGCCTTGCAGATGCAAGCCTCTGACAATGAGATTACTGTAATGGGCTGGGTGCGCAACAAGCGCGGCAGCAAGAACGTGGCCTTCATCGCCCTCAACGACGGCTCGACCATCAACAACCTGCAACTGGTCATCGACCTGAACGTCATCCCCGAGGAAAAACTGGCATTAATGCATGCCGGTGCCTCCCTCTGGGCCAAGGGCGTCCTCGTCGCCTCGATGGGCAGCGGCCAAGCTGTGGAGCTCTCCGTGAAGGAGATCGGCCTGTTCGGTCCCGCCAACCCCGACGAATACCCGCTGCAACCCAAGAAACACTCCTTGGAGTTCCTGCGCGACATTGCCCACCTGCGCTTCCGCACCAACACCTTCGGCGCCGTCATGCGTCTGCGCCACTCCATGGTGTTCGCCATCCACAAGTTCTTCACCGAGCGAGGCTTCTATAACGTCCACACACCGCTCATCACCGCCTCCGACGCCGAAGGTGCTGGCGAGATGTTCCAGGTGACCACCCTCGACCTCAACAACATCCCCCGCGACGAGCAAGGCAACATCGACTACAAGCAGGACTTCTTCGGCAAGTCGACCAACCTCACCGTGTCGGGTCAACTCGAAGGCGAGCTGGCGGCCACGGCCTTGGGTAAGATCTACACCTTCGGCCCCACCTTCCGTGCCGAGAACTCCAACACCACGCGCCACCTGGCCGAGTTCTGGATGATTGAGCCTGAGATGGCCTTCTACGACATCAACGACAACATGGACCTCGCAGAGGAGATGCTGAAATACTTGATCCAGTACGCTTTGGACAACAACATGGACGACCTCCAGTTCCTCAGCAAACGCCTGCAAGACGAAGAGAAGGGCAAGAAAGAAGAAGACAAGTCGATGGAACTCATCAGTAAGCTGCACTTCGTGCTCGAGCATGAGTTCGTGCGCCTCACCTACACCGAGGCCATCGACATCCTGCGCAACTCCAACTACAACAAGAAGGGCAAGTTCCAGTATCCAGTTGACGGCTGGGGCGTCGACCTGCAGTCGGAGCACGAGCGTTACCTCGTCGAGAAGCACTTCAAGAAGCCCGTCATCCTCACCGACTACCCGAAGGAAATCAAGGCCTTCTACATGAAGCAGAACGAAGACGGCAAGACCGTCCGCGCCATGGACGTGCTCTTCCCTGGCATCGGCGAGATCATCGGCGGCTCGGAGCGTGAGACCGACATCAACAAGATCCTTGACCGCATGCACGAAGTCGGCATCCCCGAGGAGAGCATGAACTGGTACCTCGACAGCCGTCGCTTCGGCTCGGTGCCTCATTCCGGCTACGGCCTCGGCTTCGAACGCCTGCTGCTCTTCATCACTGGCATGACCAACATCCGCGACGTCATCCCGTTCCCGCGCACACCTAAGAACTGCTTATATTAAACGCCATGAATCAACGATTGACTCAAACCCAGCGGCAGGAGCTGAAGCTCTCGCCACAGCAGATCCAGCTGATGAAGCTGTTGCAGCTGCCATTAATCGAACTCGAGCAGCGCATCAAGGAGGAGATGGAAATCAACCCCGCCTTGGAAGACTCACATGAGCATGACGACTACGAGGACAACGAGCCAACCGTTGACGAAGCCGACAACGGCGAAAATGACGACTACAACGACGACGAGGTCAACTTCAGCAAAGACGACGAGTTCGACATCAACGACTACCTCCCTGAAGAAGATCGCGACGACTACTCATACAAGCTGCAAGCCAACAACTACAGTGATGACGAAGATCCCTATGAGGCACCCATCGTCAACGAGGAGACCTTCCAGGACTACTTGAATCAGCAGCTAGCTTACCGTAACCTCACCGAGAAGCAACTCCAAATCGGGGAATACATCATCGGCAACCTCGACGACAACGGCTACCTCAACCGCCCCGTCCCCAACATCGTCGACGACATGCTATTCACCATGAACGTCTCCACGACGGAAGAGGAAGTGGCCGAGGTACTCAGCATCGTCCAAGAGCTCGACCCGCCCGGCATCGCCGCCCGCGACCTGCAGGAGTGCCTGCTCATTCAGTTGCAACGCCTTCAGGAAGACAACCCTTTCACCGACCACAGCCTCTCCATCCGCATCATCAAGGACTGCTTCGAGGAATTCACCAAGAAACACTACGACAGAATTGCCAAGAAACTGGACGTCAGCAACCACGAGTTGAAACCCGCCTTGGACGAGATCCTGAAACTCAACCCAAAACCCGCCGACGCCTCCAGCTCTGGCAGCAAAAACATCCATTATATCACCCCCGACTTCTTCGTCTACGTCAGGGACGGCAAGGTGGAGCTTTCGTTGGACGGGCGCAACGTCCCCGAACTCCACATCAGCAAGCAATATATCAAGATGCTGGAGGAGTTCTCGAACAGCAAGGACACCCGCAGCAAGCAGGAGGCCGTGCAGTTTGTGAAACAGAAAATCGATGCGGCCAAGTGGTTCATCGACGCCATCAACCAAAGGCAGAACACCTTGTACGTCACGATGAAAGCCATCGTCGACATTCAGGAAGAGTATTTCCTCACCGGCGACGAGACCAAGCTCAAGCCCATGATCCTTAAGGACGTGGCCGACAAGGTGGGTCTCGACATCTCCACCATCTCGCGCGTGGCTAACAGCAAATATGTGCAGACGCCTTACGGCACCTTCCTGCTGAAGTTCTTCTTCAGCGAAGGCATCACCAACGACGAAGGCAACGAGGTGTCGACCCGCGAAATCAAGAAGATTTTGAAGGATGCCGTGGAGAACGAGGACAAGTCGAACCCGATGACCGACGAGCAGCTGATGCTGTTGCTCAAAGAAAAAGGCTACCCCATCGCCCGCCGCACCGTGGCGAAATACAGGGAGCAAATGGGCATCCCCGTGGGTCGCATGAGGAAGACCATGTAATAATTCCGAACCATCTTCGTTTTTATCATTGTGAAAACGAACCTCTATACGAACACAAAACGCTGGAAATGGGCCTTGGCGGTCATCGCCTTGCTCCTCATCGCGGCGTCGCTGTGGTACACCAACCGCCTAGTGAAGTCCATCGCCGAGCAGGAGACCAAGCAGGTGAAGATGTGGGCCGCCGCCATGGAGCAGCATGCCGTGATGATGCAGTCGACGGAGGAGTTCTTCAACAAGGTGAGCGAGCAGGAACAGCTGCGCGTCGAGCTGTTGGCCAACGCCTACCGCCGCCTCATGGACATCAAGTCGAACGAGAACACCGCCACCTATGTCGACATCATCCGCAATAACATCAGCATCCCGTTGGTGCTCACCGACGACAAAGGTAACATCTTGTCATCCAACAACCTGCCGCCTGAGCAAGAAGGCAAAACGGTATTTGACGCCGAGATGAGACGTGCCTACTCGAAGTTCCCGCCCATCAAAATCGACCCGGGTTACGGCATCGTTCAATACCTATATTATAACGAGTCGCGCATCTATACCGACCTGAAGACCGTGCTGGAAGACATGGTTGACCACTTCATGGAGGAAATCACGCTCAACTCGGTAGGCGCTCCCGTCATCATCACCAACGAGGACCAGAGCCAGATCCTCGGCTTCGGCAACCTTGACTCCATCCAGATGCAGGACACCAACTTCGTCAAGCGGCAATTAACCATCATGACGGAGGAGAACGACCCGCTGCAAATCGACTTCATGAAAAAAGGCAAGGCCACCATCTTCTACCGCACCTCCGACCTCGTGGAGCAGATGCGATACTACCCCATCATCCTCATCCTAGTGTTTGCCTTGTTCCTGCTCATCGCCTACCTGCTGTTCAGCTCGGCACGCCGTTCGGAACAAAACCAGGTGTGGGCCGGCATGGCCAAGGAGACCGCACATCAGCTGGGTACGCCGATTTCATCGTTGATGGGTTGGGTGGAGCTGCTCAAGATGCAAGAGGAGCCTTTTGTAGGCACGCACGAGATGGAGAAAGACATCGAACGCCTGCAAATCGTCACCGACCGTTTCTCGAAGATCGGTTCCGTGCCCGTGCCCGAACCTACCGACATCAACTACCTCATCCGCGACACGATGGACTACCTGCAGAAGCGGTTCTCCAAGAAGTTCGAGTTTGAAATCAACCTGCCCGAAGGGGAGCTCATCATGCCATTGATACCGTCGCTATTCCGCTGGGTGCTTGAAAACCTTACCAAGAACGCTGTCGACGCCATGGGCGACCACGGCAAGATCACCCTCGACCTCATCGACGACAGCGATCACATCCACGTCGACCTGAGTGACACGGGCAAGGGCATCCCGAAGTCACAGATCAAACAGGTGTTCAACCCTGGATTTACGAGCAAAAAACGCGGTTGGGGTCTCGGCCTTTCCTTGGCCAAGCGCATTATCGAAGACTACCACAAGGGCAAAATCTTCGTCAAGTCCTCCGTGGTGGGCGAAGGCACAACGTTCAGGATTACTTTGAAGAAATAATCAGTTTTTGAGCACGTCGAAATAACACGTGAAAGAGTGGCCATCCATGCCACTGGTGAAAACAAAACTGCCAATCAAACGAATCTTCCCGTCTTCTCTCCAAACAGAGGCCGTCAAATCCCAACAGTTGGGCGGGTTCTTGCTGTCGCGACAGTCCGACAGGCAAATGATGGAGTCGTTCCCATTCTCGAAAAGCGAGCCATAAAAGCAGTGTGAGAATCTTTCCTCAGGGCAGTCGATCTTCAAAGACGATTCATGCTCTTCATCACTAGCAATGTTGATAACGGCATCCTCGCAGAGAAAATGGAAGTCGTCTTCCACCAGCCCGTCGAAGGCGTCGGCGGCATGGGAGAAGGTGTACTGCCCACAAATGTCACTGACGGGATTGACGGGATCTTCTTTTTGCTCCTTGCATGAAACCGACACGAGGCCCAGTAAAAGCAACAGGCTGATGAGTCTTAGTTTTTTCATGGCTGCTATCTTTTTATCACGTCAAAATAATAGTTGATCTTAGAATACCCGCCATATGAAGAAGAATACACCGATTTCCTGGCATAGCCATGCAAACGTATCTTACCCTGTTTGTTGGTATAGACATAAGCGGTAACATCATCGGAATTGACGCTTTGTGAAGTCGCCATTTGGATGAGAAAACCGTCCTCATCTGAAGTAGGTTGACCAGTGAAAGTCCTGTTGTAAGCATTACTGGGGCAGTTGATTTGAAACTGCATATTGCCTCCATAGGTTATGTTGATGATGGCATCCTGACAGACGTGCATAAACTCGCTTTCCATTATACCCTCAAAAGCATCCGGTATACCTGAATAGGTGTACTGCCCGACGATGTCTTGAACCGTGTAGCCGTACTTGTATTCCCATTCCTTGGTGCTGTCTTTCTTGCAGGAAAACAGCACTGCGCCTAGCACAAACAGCAAAGGCAAAAAATTCAGTTTTCTCATAATATGTTTCATTTAACGATTAACTTTTCTGTAGATATAACCATGCCGTCCTTGTCGAGGCACATCACCGTGTAACAGCCCTGAGGCAGACCCTCTGTCGAGAAGTCGATGCTCTCGGCTTGGCTGAAACCTATTCTCTTCAATTCCTTGCCGTCAAGGCCGATGATGCGGACCTCACCGTCGAAGGCGCCGTCCCAACTCATACGCGCCCGACCTTCGGTGGGATTGGGATACAGATGTATACTCTTTTGGGTAGCATAGAGCTCTTCCATGCTCAAGGCTTCCTTGTCCCAAACGGCAACGGCATAGTCGCCTGACTGGAAGTCTTCGAAGACGAGACGGCCGTTCTTCCATGTGCTTCCGGGATACCAGGTGTGCTCGATTTCGTGCCATGCCTCCGAGGCATCACGACGATACAGCACCGTGATAGAGTCATTCTCCATATGGAGGATGTCGCTCTCCGAACTGCTGGTGAAGTCAATCATGCCCGTCACCGTGGCCTCGCCAAAGTCATAGCGGTTGACGGTCCAGAAGTGCTTTGATGACATCGTCAGATAGGGTATCAGCGGGTCGTCGTAGGGGCCGACCAAGTGGTTCTCGATGGCGACAAACACAGAATCGGCGAGCGACTCAGGCTGAACCCTAAACTTGGCGAAGTTACTCATCGCCGTCGTCTTCAGCATGTAGTTTTTCTGTGTCTTGCCGTCGAGCCAGCCATTGGCAATGTCGCCGACCACACCGACAGGCGCAAAGTCGAGGATAACGGCGGTCTCGCCATGCAAGCCGTTCCACTCCACTCTTTCAGTGATCAGCTGGAAATCAGGACCAATAAATGTAAGGTCATAGGCATTGCTTTGTCCGATATGCGTGTCGCCGATATGTTGGTAGCGAAGGTCGAGTGTCACCTCATACTGGCTGTCTACCGGGTTGACCGAGATGATGCTGGCATAGAGGTTAGGCATTCCCGAGCTATAGACGTATGTGTCGAAGAAGTCGTGCATGTCGATGCCGGAGTATTGTGTCAAGGCTTCACACAGTTGTTCTGAGGTAGCGGCTTGATAGGCATATTGTTGGAAATACTGACGTAAAGCCGCAAGGAAGGTCTCTCTTCCCATGTAGTTCATCATCGTGCTGACGATGACAGCGCCACGGTTGTAAATAGCGTCGCTGTCGTATGTCATGTTCAACGGCATGTTGTTGAGCGGGATCCAATGGCTTTCGGCGCTGCACCACCCTATCGCGTTGTTCACCATGGCGGCCATGGTGTTTTGATAGTCTTCCTCGCCATACACTGCTGAGCGGTAGAAAGCGCCCCAGAACTGGGCGAAACCTTCGTTGAGCCACATGTCGCCAGCCTCGGCACAGGTCACGAGGTTGCCCGACCACATGTGCGAAAGTTCATGGGCGACGTACTCCTCACCAATCAGCGAGCCGTCAACAACAGAAGGGACGATGGCTATGTTGTCGGTGTGCTCCATGCAGCCTTTGCTGGTGACCACATAGCCGATGCGGTTGAAAGGATAGGCGCCCAGATTCTCCTCGAAGCAGGCTGCGATTTGTTTGAGATGCACCATCGATGCAGGCACGTTGTTGACTTGGTTGGGCTTGGCATACACCGTAATCGGGATGTCGCGCTCGATGCCTTGGTAGACGTCTTCCCAGACTTCATAATCGCCAACAGCAAACGAGATATGATACGTGGCAATCTCTTGCGGCGTGTTCCAATGCCAGGTGGAGGTGCCGTCGCCATTGTCAATGGTCTCCACGAAGGCGCCACCGCAGATGGCTTTCTTGTCGTTGGTTGTGGTGACATAGAGGTCGTAGCTGGCTTTGTCGGTGAAATTGTCGACGCAGGGGAACCAAGTCTTGCCAAGGTTGTGCGGCTGACTCTCGAAGCCCACGCCGAGGGAATAGACATAGTCGCCCCACCACTCGACGCCGCCCCAAGTCTCATGGAAGGGGCTGCCTCCATAGACGACATCCAAGGTGGCCGTGCTTCCACTCGCCAAAGGCGAAGCGAGGTTGATGTTCAGGAAGTCGCCGGATTGGGAGAAGTGGGACACCGTGACGCCCGTGGCTGTCACGGAAGTGGCTTCAAGGGATTTCAGTTCGAGGACAATGTGCTGAACATCGGCCGTGGCGGTAAAGGTGAGAAAGGTCTCGCCTGCCATCGTACGGTTGGCATAGTCGAAGTCGCCGACATGGATTTCATAGTGGGTCGCGTCGATGTTCTCGCCCGGGGTTTGCGCTTTCGCGACAAAGGCCAAGGGCAGCAACAAAACCAGCAATAAGGAAAATCGTTTCATATCGTTAGTGTTTATTTTTCCCAAGTGGGGTTAGTAAAGATGGCCTCGGTTTGAATCGCATTGCTTACATGCAAGGCGCGGTCGAGGATGCGGATCTCGAATTTGACGGTGTCATTGGGCGAGAAAGGATTCTGCACCACGAGGCGGTAGTCCATCTTGCCGCTGATGGCCTTTGGCTCTTCAGAGTCGCGTAGGCGCGTGAAGCGGGCGTTGAAAGAGATCGTGTCGAAGGACTGCGTCTGGGGATTCCAACTCAGCAGCGGCGTCTTCACAAACACGCCGTTGACGCATTTCAGGTAGTCAACCTCCATATTATAATAATGTGCGTCGCGGTAGCCGAAAGGCGGCAGCGTGTCGTAGTCGTCGAGGCCCAAGTCACCGTCGCCGTCGGTATATGAGAACGAGATGACACCCTCGCCGCTGAAGGTTGTGTCGGTATAAAACAGATAAGTAAATCCTTCATAAGCAATCTTCGGCTCGATGGGATACTCAACAGGTTTCTGGCAAGCCGCCAAGGCCAGAAGAAGCAGTCCGATGAGATATTTTGTTTTCATTGCTATCGGTTGAGGCGGTAAAAATACAACTTTTTGGGGAATTGAGCACAACAATAAGCAAATTGGATTATGTTTGATTCTCAACCATTTACCAAAAACTCCACAAAAAATATCGTGGAAAAGTGTGGAAAAGTGTTGACATATTCACATTTTTTGTATTTTTGCGGCGTGTTTGGCATGAAATATGCCCTCACGAAAACGAGCCAATCATTCAATTGATGCCGAGTTTATATATCATATCAGGTTGTAATGGAGCGGGTAAGACCACCGCGTCCTTGACTGTATTGCCCGAGACGCTACAGTGCAAGGAGTTCGTCAACTGCGACGAAATCGCCAAGGGTCTGTCGCCGCTTAATCCCGACGGTGCCAAGGTCGCCGCAGGTCGCCTGATGCTCTCGCGCATCAAGAAACTCATCGCTGACAAAGAAGACTTTGCCATCGAGACCACCTTGGCCGCCAAATCCTACCATTCCCTTATCATCAAAGCACGCGAAGAAGGCTACAAGGCCAGCCTGATTTATTTCTGGCTGCAAAGCCCCGACTTGGCTATTCAGCGCGTGGCGGAACGTGTGAAGCACGGCGGTCATCATGTGGACAGCAGTATCATCCGCAGGCGTTACCGCTCGGGCATCAAGAACCTTTTCAACCTTTACTGCCCTGTCGTTGACTATTTCCTGTTCATCGACAACAGCATCATGCCCTCCGAGGTCATCGCCGAAGGAAACATCAAAGCCATTAAGTTTTATAACGAAGAAAAATTCAAAAAGATCAGACAATATGACAACAGTAACTGTGAATGCCAAGAAGAATGAAGTTTCGTCCTTCACCAAGAAACTGATGAGCGGCCTCGACCTCTCGATGCAACGCCTGCTCGCCATGCGCTGCCGCCACAACGGTTCCTTCTGCTTCTGCGATGCCGACGGCAACATATACACCGTAAAGGCCAAGGAAGTCAAAGCTATGATGGAACAAGAATAAGATTACGACATCACATAAAAAAAGGCCACAATTTGCAGGATTCCTGCGGATTGTGGCCTTTTTTATAGATTCTAATCACTTCCCAAACCCACCTAAAGCAGTATAAAGATTAATGAGGGCCTGTATCATATTGTATTGGTTCTCCACCTGCGAGAGTTGTGCCGAGAGCAACGACTCCTGCGCGGTGAGAACCTCCAGATAGGTGGTCGAGCCGTGGTTCATCAACTCGGTGGTGGCTGAATAAGCCTCCTGCAAGGCGTTGACGCGGATGTCGATATGTCCGGCCTTCTCCCCTGCTGTCTCGCAGGCTTTGGTGTATTTATACACCTCACCACCGGCATTGTAGAGTGCATAAGCGAACTGCAGCTTCGCCTTCTCCTGGTCTGCCTTGGCGTTACGGAGTTGTGCCGTGAGCTGTCCGCCTTGGAAGATAGGCTGTGCCAGCGAGCCCACCGCCTCGGCAATGAGACCAAGCGCGTTGAAAGAGCCGCCATAGCCAATCAGACCATCGATGCTGAGGGTAGGATAGAAAGACTGACGGGCTTGCTGTGTGCCGTAGTAGGCAATCTCCACGTTACGTTCGGCCATGCGGACATCGGGGCGGGCATCGAGCAAACGGACGGGCATGCCGATGTGAATCTGCTCGGGCACCTCAAACTCCTCGAAGCTGGAACGATCGATGTGATGGGGCGGCTCGGCGAGCAACAGGCACAACGACGCCTCGGTAGTGGCGATGCTGTTGCGTAAGTCCACGATGTTGGCACGCAGATCCTCCAACGAGGCCTGCATCTCATACACAGCAGGGCTTTTGTAGATGCCTGCCTGGTACAAGGCCTGCGTGGTGTTGTACGACTCCTCATACAACCTCTCGGTGGCTTCAGAGATCTGAAGCTGACGGTCGAGCATCACCAAGGTGTAGTAATAATTGGCGACGTTGGCGGCCAAGTCCACCTGCACGGCCTGACGGTAGTCCTCATCGTAGGCAAGTTTCGCCTTTGCCGAACGGATCTTGCTGCGGGTCTGACCGAAGATGCCCAACTGCCAGCTGGCCCTCACGGGAATCTGTACGTTGTAGCTATTGGCGTTGCCTTGATAGGTATAGGTGACACTCGGGGTGAACGACAAGGTCGGGGCATAACCCCATTTGGCCGCCTTCACCTCGTTCTGCGCCTGCTCGATGCTGAGCTGCGTGGTGCGCATATCGATGTTGTTGGTCCAGGCCGTTTCGATGAGGCTTTGGAGCTTGGGATCCTTGAAAAGGTCACGCCAGCTGAGGTCGCCTAACGATATGGTGTCGTTTGGAAATTCAGAATTGAGAATTGAGAATTGAGAATTGACTTCGTCACGGACGGCAACGTCCTTCTCATATTTCTTATAGAGGTTGCAGCCAGGTAACAGCAGCAAGCCTGCAAATATCAGAATTATATATCTTTTCATATTTTCAATTATTTATTTCTAGATTGCTTCGTCGTTCCTCCTCGCAATGACGCGAAGCGACAACTATCAACCCTACAACTATCAACTTTCAACTGACTCTAAACTCTCAACACTCAACTCTACACTATCATCTTCATCCTTATCCGGGGTCAGGCGTTCGTGAACCTTCTGGAACACGATGTACAAGGCCGGGGTGATGAACAGGATGGCGATGATAGCCACCGTCATACCACCCACCACGGCGATGGACAGCGACTTGTTGCCCACTGCACCTGCACCGGTTCCGACAATCAGCGGGATCATACCGATAATCATGGTCAACACGGTCATCAAGATAGGACGCAGACGGTCTTGGCAAGCACCGACAGCAGCATCGTAAATCGATAGACCCTCCTTGCGTTTCTGCACGGCAAACTCGGTAATCAAAATGGCTGTCTTTGCCGCCAAGCCCATCAACATGATGACACCCACCTGCACATAGACGTTGACACCCACACCCATCAGCATCTCCAAAGGACGAACCGCCAAGTAAGCGCCGAAGATACCGAACGGGATGGACAGCAGCACCGCGAAGGGAATAAACACCGAGTTATACAACACGGCAAGGATGAGGTAAATCAACAAGACCGCGATGGCATAGATAATCATGGTGGTGTTTGAGCCAGCGTTGGCAGCCTCTTCACGTGCCATACCACCATATTCATAGCTGTAACCATCAGGGAACACCTCGGCCATCACTTCATCCACGGCGGTACGCACATGCGACGAGGTATATCCTGGGTTGGGAAGCACGTTGAGGCCGTAGCAGGTAAACAGGTTGAAACGGCGTTCCATGGCGGACCCCAAGGTCGGGGTGAGGGTGACCAGCTCCGACACGGGTGTCATCTCCTCGCCTGCCTGCACATAGATGTTGTTGAGCGTGCTCGGCTCCATACGATATTCATCGCCAGCCTCCATAAGCACTTGGTAAACCTTACCATATTTGGTATAGTTGCCAATATAGGTTCCAGCGAGGTTGGTGCCGATGGTCTCGACGACGGTCTTGGGCGAGACACCCTTGCTCATACAGGCCGCCACATCAACGGTGAGCGTGTATTTCGGAAAGTTGTCCGAATAGGATGCTATAGCCATCATAACTTCCGGACGTTCATTCAGTTTCTGTGTGAACTCGTTCGCATAATTGATGAAAGTCGCATCATCGTCACTCGAGCTGTTCTGTAGGTTCAACTCGATGGCCGACCCTGAGCCATAGCCAGGAATCTGGGGCATCTGGAATGCCGTGACATCAGCCTCCGGCATATTCTCCATGGCCCACAAAGCGATTTGGGTCTGCACATTGGCAATGCTGTAGAATTCGCGCTCGCCCCAATTCTTCAGACGCACCATCAAGGTGCCGTAGTTGGTGCCAGCGCCACCGTTCATGATGGAGAAGCCCGACACGCCACTCATCAGTTCAACATCGTCTATGGTATTGATGTAGTTTTCAAGCTTAGCGACAGCCGATTCCGTTTCGTTCAAATAGGTGCCAGGCGCGGTTTGCACGTCGACGAAGAAAAAGCCTTGGTCTTCCTGGGGGACGAGTTCCGACTGAGCGGTCTTCATCAGCCATACCATACCTATGCTGAAAATCACCAGCAGAATCCAAGAGATCGCAGGGCGCTTGATGAATTTGCCCACACCTTTCATATACTTGCCTAAGATGGCATTGAAAGCCACATCGTAGGCTTGCTTGACGT